>Ga0210039_1001027_pt1 | contig 27424 bp, 31 predicted proteins | sample CryGeyCG2114_250_3_FD_185460 | JGI IMG/M metagenome (GOLD analysis project Ga0210039, IMG submission 185460) | Groundwater microbial communities from aquifer - Crystal Geyser CG17_big_fil_post_rev_8/21/14_2.50 (SPAdes) (version 2) | ecosystem: Environmental > Aquatic > Deep subsurface >...
CAGGAGAGACTGCGCGTCCGTTTATCCCCGTTATAACGCTGTGCCACCTGATCGAAAAGGTGACGAGGAACAGTTCTTATTATCTGGTGAAAAATCGTGTTAGTGTGCTGCATGGTCTGAATTCTCCAGTGGGTAAATTTGCTGTCTAGATAACTACAAATATACCATAAACGTTGGGAATTCAGGCCTACTTTATTACTGCGAAATCTTTAACCGGACAGCAGTGATGGTTTATAATGACAGCCATGATGATGATCGCGAGCAGTGTTCAGGCGGCAGAGACAGCGCGGGCCACCTTTGCTGCCGGCTGTTTCTGGTGCATGGAGCACCCCTTCGATGAGTTGCCGGGCGTGATCTCCACTACATCCGGCTATACCGGTGGCCACAAGGATCACCCGAGTTACGAACAGGTCTCATCCGGTTCTACAGGGCACGCTGAGGCCATTCAGGTACTCTTTGATCCGCAGCAGGTCAGCTATCAGCAGCTGCTCGATGTATACTGGCGCAATTCCGATCCGACGACGGCCAACCGCCAGTTCTGCGATGTAGGCAGCCAGTACCGGCCGGCTATTTTCTACCATAATGATGAGCAGAAACGGCTGGCTGAAGCTTCCAAACGGGCACTTGAGCAGAGCCGGCCGTTTAAACAGAGTATTGTGACCGGCATCGTGGCGGCCACCGCCTTCTGGCCGGCAGAGGAGTATCACCAGGACTACTATCTGAAAAATCCGCTGCGCTATAAATTTTATCGCTACAACTGCGGGCGTGATCAGCGCTTACAGCAGCTGTGGGGAGAATCAAAGTGAAACGACGCACATTTATGCGGGCGGCAATCACCGCGGTTGCACTGGCGAGTCTGCCACGCGCGCTGTATGCGGAGAGCAACTTGCAGGCTGGCGTGATTGGGAAGCTGGTAAAGACAGATGATGAGTGGCGCAAGATGCTGACGCCGGCCCAGTTTGAGGTGCTGCGCAATGCGGGCACCGAGCCCGCCTTCAGCAGCACCCTGAACAAGGAGTACAGCGATGGAGTCTATGTGTGTGCCGGCTGCGCCCTGCCGCTGTTCGAGTCACGCACAAAATTCGACAGCGGTACCGGCTGGCCGAGCTTTTATGCGCCTATTGAGGGTCATACCGAGACCAGCCGCGACTTCAAACTGATCTGGCCACGTACCGAATACCACTGCGCCCGTTGCGGCGGTCATCAGGGCCATGTGTTCGATGACGGACCGGCCCCGACCGGCCAGCGCTGGTGTAATAACGGCGTTGCCCTGCGCTTCATCCCTGCCTGACTTTTTCAGCTTCTCTGATCGATATGAAAATGTCAGAGTCGGGACATGGCTGAATCGCAAGCAAACACACAGATTTATCGGGTCGATCTGGGCCCGCGCTCCTATGACATCCACATTGAAGCCGGTTGCCTCAAGCGCATCGGACAGGCACTTACTGGTCTGTTTTCCCGACCTGCCCGCTGCATGGTCATCAGCAATGTCACCGTTGCACCGCTCTATATGGCAACGGTACGGCAGTCACTGGAACAGGCCGGCTGGCTGGTCAGCGAATGCATCCTGCCCGATGGCGAGCGCTACAAGACCATGGAGTCGTTCAGCCTGATTATGGATGCGCTGATGGAAGCACGCCTGTCGCGCAACGAGCCGGTCATTGCACTCGGCGGCGGCGTGGTGGGCGACATGACCGGCTTTGCCGCATCCTGCTACAGACGCGGCATTCCGTTTATTCAGATACCGACAACCGTACTGGCGCAGGTGGACTCCAGCGTTGGCGGTAAAACGGCAATCAATCACCCGCATGGCAAGAACATGATCGGTGCCTTCTATCAGCCCAAGCTGGTATGGGTGGATCCGGAAGTACTGCATTCGCTGGCCGCGCGAGAGATCCGGGCAGGCATTGCCGAAGCCATCAAATACGGCCTGATCCGCGATGCCGCTTTTTTTGACTGGATGGGCGCGAATATGCAGGCGGCTCTGGATCTCGATGCCGATGTGATCGCCACGATGATTCATACCTGCTGCCGCCACAAGGCCGAGGTTGTAACCCAGGATGAGACAGAACAGGGCATGCGCGCCCTGCTTAATCTGGGCCATACCTTCGGCCATGCCATTGAGTCGATGACCCGCTACACCACCTACCTGCACGGCGAGGCTGTGGCGCTCGGTACACTGCTGGCAGCCCGTCTCTCGGAGCAGACAGGGCACGCTCCCGCCGGTACCGAAAGCGCCATCGCCGCCTGCTATCAACAGGCCGGGCTCTCACTGAACATTCCGGATTTCGATGTCGCCCTCTGGCTCAATGCCATGGGTCATGACAAGAAAAACATCGGCGCCCATATTCGCTATATCCTGCTGCGTGGTATTGGCGATGCCTTTATCGCCGAAGATATCCAGCCGGATGCCATCAACAGGCTGATCGCTTCTTACCATGCATAATCGTACCCGCACATTGTTTCTTCAGCGGCAATATTCGCCTATACTAATTGACGCGCAGGCTGCCCCGGCATGGCATCCTGACCTGTTTTTCGATATCTAGAGAGAGGCGCTGCCATGGAAATCCCCTCAATTCACCCGGAACAGCAGCATCACAGCAGCCTGCTCAAACCTGCAGGCTGCATAAGCCGACTGGCGGAGATCGCCGTCTGGTTTTCCATGCGCCAGGATCTGCCTGTACCCGAGCTACTGACCCCTGCACTGGTACTGTTTGCGGCCGACCACGGGATTGGCGACGCAACAGGAGACGGTGAAAAAACCACCGATCTGTTGCGCAGCAATGCTGCCGAAGGCTCGATTATTCGCTCGTTGTGCGCACAGACCGGAGCAGAGCTGCATATCGTCGATCTTGGTGTAGCCGATTGTCTGGTCGATGTGGATGACATTGAACATGCAAAAGTGCGTTCGGCAGGCTCCGCTGATATCAGCACAGAGGCGGCCATGTCGCAAATGGATTATTGGGAGTGCGTCGGTATTGGCGAAGAGATGGCCAATCGTGCCATCGCGGGTGGTGCCAACCTGCTGATCGCCGGCTCCATCTCGTGCGGAGACAATATTGCCGTAGCTGCTGTCATTGCCGAGCTTGCCGGCCTATCGCCCGAGGTGGCGCTGGCCTCCAACGCGGATTCCGCCACCTATAGCCGTGAATTGAGCGCTGTTGAGCAGACACTTGCGCGTGCACAGGGAACCTCATCGCATGATATACTGCGTGAAATCGGCGGGCTGGAGCTGGCTGCCATGGCGGGCTTTTATCGTGCTGCGGCAGCCAGAGGCGTGCCTGTTCTGCTCGACGGGCGCGCATCAGTGGCAGCGGCCCTGGGTGCGGTTGCCTGGGACGTGCGCATTGCCGGCTGGATGCTGGCCAGCCATGTATCCGATGAGAGCGGCCATCGCGAGGCACTGGAATCGCTCGGCCTGGAGCCGCTGATGGAACTCAAATCGAGCATCAACACGGGTAAGCTGGCCACGCTGCTGCTGCCCGTACTGCAATCGGCAATCAGTCTGCAGCGCGGACTGGCTACAATCGAGGGCTGATACCCGACGACGTCGGCATCGGCCAATCAAGACATTCAGGGTGGTTACAATGACAATATGGACATCGACGGTACTGCTGCTGGCAGTAACCGCTACCGTTACCGGGCTTTACCTCTCCTGGCGACAGAAGAGCGCTGTACGCGCCCACCGCGAGCGTGTACCGGCAGCCTTTGCCGACAACGTCCAGCTGGCAGCCCATCAAAAAGCTGCCGACTACACAGCTGCCAGACTGAAGCTGGAGGATCTCTCTCAGGTGATCGGATTGATTCTGTTGCTCGCCTGGACACTAGGCGGCGGACTGAATCTGCTTGACGGCATAACCGGCTCATTCGGCTTGCCCGGTGCCTGGGGCGGCGTTGCCTTTATGCTGCTGTTTTTCCTGATTTCACAGCTGCTCGATCTGCCCGTCGATATCTACCGCACCTTCGCCATTGAGGCACGCTTCGGATTCAACAAGGTCACCCCGGCGCTCTATCTGGGTGATATGGCCAAACAGACGATGTTGATGCTGGTCATTGGTACACCGCTGCTGTGGGTGATGCTCGCCCTGATGCAGGGTGCAGGCGAGCAGTGGTGGCTCTATGCGTGGATGGTCTGGGGCGGTTTCATGCTGCTGATGATCTGGGCCTACCCGACACTGATCGCCCCCTTGTTCAACAGCTTTGAGCCGTTGCCGGACGGGGCGATGAAAACCCGTATCGAGGCACTGCTGTCGCGTTGCGGCTTCCACAGTAACGGCTTGTATGTCATGGACGGCTCACGTCGCTCCAGCCACGGCAATGCCTATTTTACCGGCCTCGGCAAAGCCAAGCGCATTGTCTTTTTCGACACCCTGATCAAGCAGCTGCAAGCGGAAGAGACAGAAGCCGTACTGGCGCATGAGCTGGGTCATTTCCACCACGGCCATGTCAAAAGACAGATCGTTATCATGCTGCTGATGTCGCTGATCGGTTTTGCACTGCTCGGCTGGGTTTCGCAGCAGACATGGTTTTATACCGGTCTGGGTATGGAACAGGCCTCCAGTCATGCCGCACTGACGCTGTTTCTGTTGATTATGCCCGCTTTTACCTTCGTGCTGACCCCGATGATGAACCGCTTCTCGCGGCGCAACGAATTCGAAGCGGATGCCTATGCGGTTGCCAACAGTAACGGGGCGGCACTGATCAGCTCACTGGTGAAGATGTATGAAGATAATGCCAGCACCCTGACACCGGACCCGCTCTATTCAGCCTGGCACGATTCACATCCACCGGCGCCAATTCGCATTAACCATATCGAGAAATGTATGAGCGGATCATCGCTGTAGCCGGTTAAACCCTGCTGAACAGACGCAGGCGCTTCTGTTCAGCAGAGCGTTCAGGGCTGTCATCCAACAGATGGCGTAACGGCGATAGCCGACACTCCGGGTTGATCGCACATCAGTACAAAGCGCCTCTTACCCCGGAGAGCATAAGCCTTTATTCGTAGTTGCTGACCAGGTGAATATCTACACGACGATTCTGGCTGCGGCCGGCGGCAGTGTTATTATCGCTGACAAAACCTGTTGCGCCCATGCCTCTGGCATGAACCAGTTTGGCCGGAATACCGGCATCAATCATCACCGCAGCAACCGCATCGGCTCTGGCCTGGGTCAGTGCTTCCAGCGTCTTAAGGTGATGTCTGGGTTGATGACTCTGCTTGTAGCCGCCAACCGGTTCATCATCACTGTAGCCCTTGACTTCAAGGTGCATCCGGCCCGGATTGGCCAGAAATTTTCCGGCGATGGCTGTCAGTACCTTGCGGGTTTTCGGCTCCACACTCGTCTGGCCGGATTTAAAGCTGATTCTGGCCCAGAGGCGATCGGTTGGCTCAAGTACCGCAGGAGCAGCCGGTATCTTTGTAACCTTATGCAGTCGTACCAGCTCATCTTCGGCCGCTTTCAGCTCGATCTTCATCGCTTCATTTTGCGCACGCAACTCATCATTGCTCTTGCCGCTGTCAATCGATGGTGCCTGATTCTGCGTAACCACAGGAGTAACCTGAGACGGGGCCGCCTGCTGCTGGTTATGGCTTATCGGTGTACCATCCGGATTGGCATCAAACAGGAATGCATCGATTGATGCACACCCGGAGAACAGAGGAAGCAGCAGGATGCATCCCACCTTTACTACACGATTCATCATCTACCCCCCCCGTACAAACTGTATATTATTATTCTGATGCTGCTTTCAGTGCTTCGAGCTCGGCTTTCTTCTCTTTCAGGGCCTGACGCAGTGCCGCAGCTTCCGCTTTCAGCCGCGCATTTTCCGCCTGCTCCACGCTGCTCGGCTGTGCCGGCTCAGCTGGCGGCCCCATCAGTGTAGAGCAACCGGAAACCAGTAATAAGACAGCAATAGCGAGTCCAGTTTTTAACATGCGTTACCTCCCGATATATCACTTTACAGATTGAGCATAGAAATTTTTCGATCACTCAGCAAGTAATCATTCATACACCGCGCGCAGTCCGCGCAGATAGCGCTGGCCGCGGGTAATTTCACCTTCCAGACGGGCATCGGGATCTTCCCCCAGCACCCTGACTGAGGCATCGGCATAGGCGCGTCTGGCATCCTCTGTCATGCGCGCCCAGTCGGCAGCATCGACGATACCATCCCCTGTCAGGTCGAATTTGGCATCAACCGACAGTCCGCCGGCAGCATGAGCAACAGATGCGTACAAGGCAGATATAAGGATGGTGGTGTAAAACAGTCGCTTCATCACCACCATCCCCTACACCTTAATAGCGGTAGTGATCAGGCTTGTATGGGCCTTCTACCGGCACGCCGATATAATCAGCCTGCTCCTGAGTCAGCGGCGTCAGGTTAACACCCACTTTGGCCATATGCAGACGTGCAACCTCTTCATCCAGTCTCTTCGGCAGTGTATACACTTTATTTTTATACTCACCGGTCTGCGTGAACAGCTCGATCTGCGCCAGCGTCTGGTTGGTGAAGGAGTTGGACATCACGAAACTAGGGTGTCCGGTACCGCAGCCCAGATTCACCAGGCGGCCTTCTGCCAGCAGGGTGATACGCTTGCCATCCGGGAAGATGACCTGATCTACCTGCGGCTTCACATTGTCCCACTCATATTTCTTCAGGCTGGCAACATCGATCTCATTATCGAAATGGCCGATATTGCAGACGATGGACTGATCCTTCATCGCAGCCATGTGGTCATGGGTGATGACGTGGTAGTTGCCGGTAGTGGTCACAAAGATATCGCCCAAAGCACATGCATCATCCATGTTCACAACACGATAGCCTTCCATCGCTGCCTGCAGTGCGCAGATCGGATCGATTTCGGTCACCCAGGTGGTAGCGCCCATGCCGCGGAAAGCCTGTGCACAGCCTTTGCCCACATCGCCGTAACCGAGTACAACACAGATTTTACCGGCGATCATCACATCGGTCGCGCGCTTGATGCCGTCCAGCAGTGACTCGCGGCAACCGTAGAGGTTATCAAACTTGGATTTGGTTACAGAATCATTGACGTTGATGGCAGGGAATGGCAATTCGCCGCGCTCAAACATCTGATAGAGGCGATGTACGCCGGTCGTGGTCTCTTCCGTGACACCGCGAATCGCGTCGCGACGACTGGTATAATAACCCGGCTGTGTAGCCAGACGCTTCTTGATCGCTGCGAAGAGATACTCCTCTTCTTCGGAGCCCGGCTTATCCAGTACAGATGCATCCAGCTCAGCCTTGGCGCCCAGCACCAGCAGGGTTGTAGCGTCGCCGCCATCATCGAGGATCATATTCGGCGTACCGCCGTCATGCCACTCCATGATGTCGTGGCAGTATTCCCAGTACTCTTCCAGCGTCTCGCCTTTGTAGGCAAAAACAGGGATGCCTTCAGCGGCAATAGCCGCAGCTGCATGATCCTGTGTAGAATAGATGTTGCACGATGCCCAACGTACTTCAGCACCGAGTGCTGTCAGCGTTTCAATCAGTACACCGGTCTGGATGGTCATATGCAGGGAACCGGCAATGCGGGCACCCTTCAGTGGCTGTGAAGCCGCATATTTTGCGCGCGTGACCATCAGGCCCGGCATTTCGGTCTCGGCAATTTTCAGCTCTTTGCGACCCCATGCAATGGTTGCCGGGGACATATCGGCTACTTTGTAATCTGTAAAATCAGACATTCTCATACTCCTGTACGCGCCTTGAAAGGCATATTGTATGAGCACCGTTGAACTGTTTCTCGACTGAGCCTGGCAGACGGTCTGATGACGGGCTGCTGCAGTGCTCCTCAGTCTATACGTAAAATCAGACGCCATGCGTCTGATTTTGAGTTCACCGGGGAAGCGGATGCTTCCCCGGCTTTCAATATATTGTTAAATCCCGGCAGCAGCCTTCAGTGCATCCACCTTGTCGGTTTTCTCCCAGGTAAAGTCAGGCAGTTCGCGACCGAAGTGGCCGTATGCAGAAGTCTGGGCATAGATCGGACGCAGCAGATCCAGCGACTGAACAATGCCTTTCGGACGCAGGTCAAACACCTCACGCACAATGGCCGCCAGCTTATCTTCATCAATCTTGCCTGTGCCGAAGGTATTAACCATGACGGAGAGCGGATGCGCCACGCCGATGGCGTAAGCCACCTGCACTTCACAACGATCAGCCAGACCAGCGGCCACGATGTTCTTGGCCACATAACGCATCATGTAACAGGCTGAGCGATCCACCTTCGTTGGATCCTTACCGGAAAAGGCACCGCCACCGTGATGGCCGAAACCGCCATAGGTATCGACGATAATCTTGCGACCGGTAACACCGCAATCGCCAACAGGTCCGCCGATAACAAAACGGCCGGTCGGATTGATATGGAACTCGGTACCTGCATGCAACAGACCTGTCGGATCCAGAATCGGTTTGATAATGGTCTCCATAACCGATTCGCACAGATCCTTGTGACTGACATCGGGGTCGTGCTGGGTGGAGAGCACAACCGCATCAATGGCAACAGGTTTGTAGTTTTCATAACGTACGGTGACCTGTGACTTGGCATCCGGACGCAGGAATTTCAGTTGACCTGTTTTACGCACGGATGCCTGTTGGGCAACCAGCTGATGCGACAGATGGATCGCTGTCGGCATCAACACGTCGGTCTCATTCGATGCATAACCGAACATCAGCCCCTGATCGCCCGCACCCTGATCAAGATCGAGTCCTTCACCGACATTGACGCCCATGGCGATATCCGGCGACTGCTTGTCCAGGCTGACCAGCACCGAGCATGACTCCCAGTCAAAACCCATCGCTGACGAGTTGTAACCGATATCCTTGATCGCGCCGCGCACGACATCCTGATAATCGATCACCGCAGTCGTGGTGATTTCGCCGGCAATCAGGGCAAGCCCTGTGGTAACCAGTGTTTCACACGCTACGCGTGCATATTTGTCCTGCTCCAGCAGCGCGTCCAGCACAGTGTCGGAGATGCGGTCGGCGACCTTATCCGGGTGTCCTTCAGAAACGGATTCGGATGTAAATACAAAGTTTTGACTCATAAATTCCTCATTACTTGATGATTACGCTCGGATGACTGCTGTGGAAATCTGGCTGCAGGCGGGCAATTATAACCGAAAGCGGATGATATACCAAATCCGGCGGACAGATTAGGTCTCGGCAAGCGTCAGCAATAGTCCCGCCGCCAGCGCAAATGCCGCGGCCAGCATGCTGATACCGGTCAACTGCTGTGCAGCCAGCCAGGCCAGCCAGGCACTGCCGCCGGTCATCAGCACCACGCCGGCAGCCAGCTTCATGCGCGAGCCCTCCGGCGCCAGAGGACCGCCCTCGGCCTCCAGCAGGGAGAGCGTACGCTCGAATTTCTGCGGCAACTGCATCCAGCCCAGCAACTGGCTGCGCACCTCTTCCGCCAGCGCCTCGGCCTTGCCGGCCGGCCCCATATGACGGGCGGCCCAGCTGCTGATCAGTGGCTTGGCCAGCATCCAGATATTGGCCTGATCGGCCAGTTCACGGGCAACGCCTTCAATCACCACCATCGTCTTCTGCAGCAGCAGCAGCTGCGGCTGGGTTTCCATTTTGAAGCGCTCGGTTACGGCAAACATACTGAGCAGCAACTCAGCAATAGAGATATCACCCAGCGGCCGGTTAAAAATCGGCACGGCAATTTCCCGCAAGGCATCCTCAAAGGCCGACAGATCAGTATCGGCCAGCACAAAACCCGCCTCCATATGGACCTGGGCCGAGCGCTGATAGTCCTCTTTCAAAAAGGCCAGCAGCATACCCGCCAGATAACGGCGTGTTTTCATATCGAGCCGGCCGACTATGCCGAAATCGATCAGCACGATATCGCCCTTCTCATCAACAAAGATATTGCCCGGATGCATATCGGCATGGAAATAACCGTCAATAAACACCGTATGGAAAAAGAGTGTTGCCACCCGCTCGCACAGCTTCAGACAGTCGTGACCGGCCGCCTGCAGCCGCTCCTTTTCATCGATCGGCACACCGATAATGCGCTCGGTTGTCAGCACCTCGGTATGGGTATAATCCCACAGCACTTCCGGCACACGCACGCCGTCTACGTCGGCAAAGTTCTCGGCAAAACGGCTGGCATGAGCCGCCTCTGCCCGCAGGTTCAATTCGCCGCGAATCGTTGTGGAGAATTCCACAATCACCTGCGGCGCCTTCAGACGGCGATATTCAGGAAAATAACGATCAAACAGGGCTGCCAGCAGCTGCAGGATCGCCAGATCCGATTCAATCGTGCGGCTGATATGATCGCGGCGCACCTTGACCGCCACCTGCTGCCCGTTTTTCAGCTCGGCAAAATGGACCTGGGCAATCGATGCCGCAGCCACCGGCACCTCATTAAATGAAGCAAACAAACCCTGCTCGCCGGTCAGCGGCCGCTTGAAACTGCTCTCGATCACCCGCTGCACACGCGCAAACGGCTCCGGCGGCACATCGTCCTGCAGCTTTTTCAACTCCAGCGCCACATCCATCGGCAGCAGATCGACACGGGTGGAGAGCATCTGCCCGAACTTGATGAAGGTGGGCCCCAGCTTCTCCAGCGCCAGACGGATCTGCGCACCAAGATCCTTGGGCAGTTCATCACCACGCAACAGCTGCACCAGCCAGACATAGGGATAGAACAGACGCATGCGCACAGCCAGCGCGGCCATGCCATGCGTGGCAAGAATGTGGGCAATGCGCATCAGGCGCAGATTACGGCGAAAACTCGCAGGCAGACGCACCGGCTTTACTCCCCCTGATCGGTAAGATGTTCGAGGCGGTGCTCAAGACGGGTCACCCGCCCTTTCACACGCGAAAGCTGATGAGACAGATGCTCAACACCGGCCTGCCACTGCTGCAAACGATCAGCATCGGGCAGCTCCATCTCGCGCAAACGTCCGCTGATGGCCTCGCGTGAGGCCTCGGTCAGCTTCTGTTCCGTCTTCACCAGCGCGTGTGCCGCACGGGCGACGCGGGAGCCGAAGAAATCGCCGAAGCCGGCGCGCAACTCTCTCTCCCAATCGAGATCCGCAGCGGCAAACAGGCGTTTAAAACGCAACATGGCATCGGAGTCTCCGGAGAGCTTCAATACCTGCTCAAACACCAGATCATCCGGATCTTCATGGCCGAAACACATGCGGGCAAAACCGGCTGTAGAGCCGGAGAGGCGGACATCGACCTGCTCATTGCAGATGGAGTGGACCCAGGCCCGGTTACGGGTAAAGCCGAGAAACATCACGGCATTGGTATCGGTGATATGGATACGGAAAATGCGCCCGTTCAGATCATTGAGCAGCGGCTTGAGCGCCTTGTCGCGGGCAAAGACCAGCTCCAGCACCGTCGTCATCACCACGCACTGTACCTGTACCGGAATCAGCCGTAACGGCAGAAACATCACGCTCATCCGGCTTCTCCTGTCATCGTATCTCGACACAGCGTTAACCGCAGAGGGCGCAAAGGTTCGCAAAGGAAGCCTTTAGAAGATAGATGTGTCTGTATCATCCCCCCGAAGCGAAGGAGAAATCTGTCTGCAGAGAGATTCACGTTTATACCCCTTTGCGCGCCTTTGCGTCCTTTGCGGTGAAAGACTTTCAAATTTTATACCCTCTGTGCAGGGCGACGATGCCGCCGGTCATGTTTTCGTGCCGGACCAGATCGAAACCGGCGCCGCTGATCAGTTTCTCAAAACGACCCTGATCGGGGAAACGGCGAATCGATTCCACCAGATACTGATAGGAGTCCCGGTCACCGGTAACCTTCTCCCCGATCAGTGGAATCATATTAAATGAATAGGCGTCATAGATCACATCCAGCAGCGGCAGTACCGGGCGCGAGAACTCCAGACACATAAACTGCCCGCCCGGCTTGAGTACACGGTAAAACTCGGCGAGCCCCGCCTCTATATCGAGAAAGTTGCGGATACCGAAAGCGATCGTCACACAATCAAAGCTGTTATCGGCAAATGCCAGCCTTGTGCCGTCGGACTGGATACAGTCGGCCCGGCCCGGCAAAAGCCCCGCATCAATCACCCGACGCGCCCCTTCTGCCAGCATCGGTCCGTTCAGGTCGGTCAGCACAACGCGCCCGGACGGCCCCATCTTTTTACTCAGGCCGATGGCAACATCGCCGGAGCCCGCGGCAACATCGAGCACACGACTACCGGCGCCGATTGCAGCCACGGAAAACATGCGCCGTTTCCACAGCCGGTGCATGCCACCGCTCATCAGGTCATTCATCACATCGTACTGGCTGGCAACGGAAGAGAATACGCCCATTACCCGCTGCACCTTCTCGGCGCCGCTTACGGTCTCATAGCCGAAGTGGGTACTCTGGCTGCCGGCGGCGCTGCTTTCAGTTGTCTGATCTGTAGTTGTATTCATGGTGATGCGCATCGTATCAGGCATAGCCTTACTATCCAAATGAAAGGCGACCTTATCCACCAAACAGCATGAAAGCATGTGTATTTCCTGTGGATAAACAGTGCATAGATTGTGTGTGGCAAAACACTACACATAGTGGACTGATCCGACTTGACCCGCTAGATATAGTGCCTATACTCCCCGCCTGGGCCGACAACAAACAGTGTGCAGCGACTGTGTACAGGGGCCGGTTTTCAGTACAGTCAGGGAGAGGATATATGAGCAATACGTCCAGCGCGTTGAATATGGCATCGGCAGATGCGGCGACAGAAAACAGCCAGGCAGAGATCCCCTTTCAGCCTGCATCCGCAGATATCTGGGACAAGAAGTATCGCCTGAAGGACAAGTTCGGCAACGAGATCGATGCCGATATCCAGGCGACCTATGATCGCGTGGCTATCGCTCTGGCCAAAGTGGAAGCGGATGATGTACGCGAGTACTGGCATACCCGTTTCGCCTGGGCGCTGGAGAACGGCGCGATTCCGGCCGGACGCATTATCTCCAATGCCGGCGCTGAAGAGCACAAGCCCGCCACCTCCACCATCAACTGCACCGTATCGGGCACCATCCCCGACTCCATGGACGGCATCCTCTCCATGGTGCATGAGGCGGGTCTCACCCTGAAAGCCGGTTGCGGCATCGGCTATGAGTTTTCCACACTGCGCCCGAAGGGCGCTTATGTTTCAGGAGCGGGCGCCTACACATCAGGACCGATGTCGTTCATGGATATCTACGACAAGATGTGCTTTACCGTCTCTTCAGCCGGCGGTCGCCGCGGCGCCCAGATGGGCACATTCGACATCTCGCATCCGGACATTGTCGAATTTATCCGCGCCAAGCGCGAGGACGGACGCCTGCGTCAGTTCAACCTCTCCTGCCTGATCACCAAAGACTTCATGGAAGCGGTGAAACACGATGCCGACTGGGATCTGGTCTTTCCGGCCAGCCAGACAGAAGTCGACGATGCGGAGGTCCGTATCGTGTTCAAGCCGGTGGCCAACCCGCCCAAAAATGCAGTGAAAGATGATCGCGGCCTTGTCGCCTGCAAGGTGTACAAAACCATGAAGGCGGTACGCCTGTGGGATGTGATCATGGCATCCACCTACGATTATGCAGAGCCCGGCTTTATCCTCATTGACGAAGTTAACGAGATGAATAACAACTGGTTCTGCGAAGATGTGCGCGCCACCAATCCGTGCGGCGAGCAGCCGCTGCCGCCCTATGGCGCCTGCCTGCTGGGCAGCGTCAATCTGACCCGTTTTGTGCATGATCCGTTCACCGAGAATGCCCGTTTCGACTGGGATACCTACCGTGAAGTGGTCGCCGTATTCACCCGCATGCTCGACAATGTGGTCGAGATCAACGGCCTGCCGCTGGAGAAACAGCGCCAGGAGATCGTGCGCAAGCGCCGTCACGGCATGGGCTTTCTCGGCCTCGGCTCCACACTGACCATGCTGCGCACACCTTACGGTTCCCCCGAATCACTGGCCTTCACCGAGCAGATTGCCTATGAAATGGCACGCACCGGCTTCCAGACCGGGCTGGAACTGGTTGCAGAGAAGGGTGCCGCTCCTGCACTGCTTGATGAATACGAAATCACCCGTGAAATGATGGCCAAGCGTCCGGAAATGGCCGACGACGGCATCAAGATCGGCGACATGGTGGCCGGCCGCGTGCTGTGGGGTAAATATTCACGCTATATGCAGAAGTTCCGCGATACGGCCAATGCTGAAGATGTGGTCATGCTTGATGCCCTGATCGAGAAGGGGTGCCGCTTCACCCACCACTCATCGATTGCACCGACCGGCACGATTTCACTGTCGCTGGCCAATAATGCATCCAACGGCATTGAGCCGAGCTTTGCCCACCACTACAGCCGCAACATTATCCGCGAGGGGCGCAAGTCCAAGGAGAAGGTGGATGTCTTCTCTTATGAGTTGCTGGCCTATCGCGTCAATATCAACCCGGAAGCGATGCCCTATTCGCAGGATGCTGCTGCAGCGCTGCCCGATTATTTCATCAGTGCCGATGAGGTGACACCGAAGCAGCATGTGGATATTCAGGCCGCAGCACAGCGCTGGGTGGATTCCAGCATCTCGAAGACCGCCAATGTACCGACCGATTTCCCTTATGATGATTTCAAGGATATCTACCTCTACGCCTACGAGCAGGGACTAAAAGGCTGCACCACGTTCCGCTTCAATCCCGAAGCGTTCCAGGGTGTGCTGGTCAAGAATGCGGATCTGGCCAACACCACCTACAAATTCACGCTCGAAGACGGCAGCGTGGTTGAGGCAAAGGGCGATGAAGAGATCGAATATGATGGTGAGATGCATAGCGCCGCCAACCTGTTCGATGCGCTGAAAGAGGGTTATTACGGAAAATTCTAGGCAAGCATCACGCAGGGCACGAAGCATGACAGGCAGTGTGATGGACACTGACACCAGGCCCTTCGCGATGCGTAACGTTGATTGGGCGGAGTTGAGATTTCCGCCGATAAACCTGTGGGTAGTAGCGAGTCTTTCCGAGTGTAAACCATTCCGATGTGACCGCGCCCGCAATCACCGGCCGCAGCGCCCGGGCATGACAGGCAAGCATGCAACGCGCTGTAAAAAATCGGGCATGAGCAGAGACAACATATTCTGCGCATGCATGGAGGTAAGGGATGAGTATTAAAATCGAAAAGAAGATTGTCAGCTATGCCGTGAAAAAGCCGGAAGATGATACGCAGCAGGAGGTGTCGAATGTGACAGCCATCGCCCCGCTGCTTGAGCGCGATGACATACTGGAAGGCAACACCTACAAGATCAAAACGCCGAACTCCGATCACGCCATGTACATCACCATCAACGATGTAGTGATGAACGCCGGCACGCCGGATGAGCACCGTCGGCCGTTCGAGATCTTTATCAACTCCAAAAATATGGAACACTTCATGTGGATTGTGGCCCTGACCCGTATTACCTCGGCCATCTTCCGCAAGGGCGGCGACATCACCTTTCTGGTTGAAGAGCTCAAGGCGGTCTTCGACCCGCGCGGCGGCTACTACAAGCGCGGCGGCAGATATATGCCATCGCTGATCGCCGAGATCGGCGAAGTGATCCAGCAGCATCTGGTCTCCATCGGCATGATGGAGGGGCAGCTCAACAATGCGGAGCTGCAGGCCAAGCGCAAGGAGGCCGAAGCTACACTCGGCTCCGATGCCATCGCCAAGGGTAGTCAATGCGACAAATGCGGCGCCATGGCCGTTGTGCGCCTGGATAACTGTAACTGTTGCCTGGAGTGCGGCGACTCCAAATGTGGCTAGGGTAAATGTAGTGTCGCTTGATACTACCTCAGTTCCAATTTATACAAGTTAGCTTCCAATTCATTGAACGAAGGGGTTGAAACAGCGAAAGGCGAATCCGTGATGGGTTCGCCTTTTTGTTTTGAAGCCGCACGTTCAACGTTCTGGCGATTCTCTTTCGCCCATGCCACAGGACGGCTGGATTCATCATTTGGCTCACACAACGGCTTATCTGAATGGATCAGCTAACCGGTTTTAATCAGGCATTTATATGCACCAGCAAACCTTACCATCTCATCCTTCGTACTCTCATCAACAATCTCGCCGTCCAGGTTGATTTTCCCTTTAATGCCCTGAATTAACAACGTTGTCTCATCCGTGAATCTGGCCATGACGGTTTTCATGAGTAATTGCAGCTCTTCATGGCCCTTCCTCCCCTGTGCTGACGCAGTAATCAGCCCGACTGGCTTGTCTGAAAAAACGGTACTTGCAACACACCATTCAATCGCATTTTTGAGCCCGCTGGGGATACTGAACACATACTCGGGTGTACAAATGATCACGCCATCGGCCCTGTTGATTGACTCTCTGAACACCTCAATAATCCGGGGCACCTTTTCAAGTGACTGTTCCGGATCAAAGTGAGGAAGGGTCTTCAAACCATTGAAGATCGTCACATTGAAATCGTCCCGCATCTTGCAGGCCAGACTTTCCACCAGCCTTTCATTCGAGGAGTTTTGGCTAGCGCTGCCGATAATGGCGAATATATTTTTCTTCAATAATAACACCTCTTCTACCATCCGGCTGAAATTGAACTGGTACATTAGCTGCTTCCGGCTCATGGAAGAACGAGGGACATTATACTTGATTCACCACTAACTCATCACCTCAGGGTGAGGGTAGCCAATAAACAGGATCTACACAAATCAGGGATTCAATCAACAAGGGCGGGCATTCATCCTGTTGTAGTTCCTTGAAATTAAAGCCATGATGCTAGGCATGAAACTATTCAACATGCTTAAACTCTTGCAGCTGCCGAAGTCAGCTCTCGCCATCACAATTGTGCTGCTGATTGTGCTTGCCATGCTGTTGCTGGGCTATCTTGGCTACCTGCATCCTGTAGCCGCGTTTCTGGACTCGGAGCTGATGAGCATCAACATCGGTGATATCCGTCTGTCGGTATATCTGTTGCTGAAAGCATTTGCCACAACACTGGTGCTGTTCTGGGCGGCTCAGCTGTTTCTCGCAGCGGTTGCGCGCAGGGTAGGACAGGTTCACGCGGTCTCTGCCAGCAATAAAGCACTGATCATCAAAGCCGCGCAGTTTTGTGTCTATTTCCTACTCATCATGACTACCCTGAAGGTGATCGGTATTGATCTGACTGCCTTTGCCGTATTCGGCGGCGCGATTGGCATCGGCATCGGTTTTGGTCTGCAGAAGATCACCTCCAATTATATCAGTGGCGTTATCCTGTTGATGGAGAAAACCATTGAAACAGGCGATCTGGTCGAGCTGGATGATGGCACATTCGGATACATTCGACAGAATAATGCCCGCTACACACTGGTGGAAACCTATAACGGCAAAGAGATTATGGTGCCCAATGAAGACTTTATTACCAATAAAGTTGTCAACTGGACCTACACCACCAACAAGGCCCGGATCGATATTCATCTGGGTGTATCGTACAAGTCCGATATCAGGAAGGCTCATGCGCTTGTGCTTGAGGCTGCGGCTGAGCACCCGCGTTGCAGCAAGGAACATGCGCCGGAGTGTTTTCTCCGGGAGTTTGCCGACAGCTCGGTCAATTTCCTGCTTATTTTCTGGGTCGATGATGTAACAGAAGGGCGCTACGGACCGCAGAGCGAGGTGATGTTTGCCATCTGGGACAAGTTCAAGGCAAACAACATCGCTATTCCGTTCCCGCAGCGGGATGTTCATTTAATCCAACAAGAGAGTAGCGCCGGAGCTGATTGAGGCGATCCATGGCAGCATATTGAAGTACCGATGAGCCTGTTGCCAGTTACTGGCGGGTCCTGCCCTCGACAGAGGATACAAACAGCTATCTGCTGCTGCCAAATCTTCGGATCAGATATTTCTCCACCTCTACCAGCACAAGCACCGATGATGTCACCATAATAATGCGCAGCCATGCCTCCAGGCTGATTGCCGTCGTGGCAAACAGATACTGCATCGGTTCAAAATAGGTAAAGCCCATCTGCATGAAGAGCAGAATTCCGATAGCATAAAGTACATACCTGTTACCTGTCAGCCCTTCCCGGGTTAAAGCCGGCGCCAGCAGGTGACGGGCACTCAACAGGTAAAATATCTCGAACATCACGAGGGTATTCACCGCTACAGTACGCGCCAGCTCAATCGATGCGCCGTGATCCCTTTCCCAGAGAAACAGCCCGAACGTACCGATCACCAGAATGAGCGAAACGAAGACAATGCGCCAGATCAAAAAGCCGGAAAGAATCGCCTCCTTCGGGTCGCGAGGGGAGCGTTGCATGACATGTCGTTCTGCCGGCTCAAAAGCCAGCGTCAGTGCAAGGGTTACTGCTGTGATCATATTCACCCACAGTATCTGGGCCGCTGTGATCGGCAGCATCCTGCCCATGGCAATGGCGGCAACAATGGTAAGGGCCTCACCGCCATTTGTCGGCAGGATGAACAGGATCGATTTCTTGAGGTTGTCGTAGACCGTACGTCCCTCTTCGATCGCTCTGGTGATGGAAGCAAAATTGTCATCGGCCAGAACCATTTCAGCCGACTCCTTGGCCACTTCGGTGCCATTGATCCCCATGGCTACGCCAACATCGGCCCGCTTCAATGCCGGGGCATCGTTGACGCCATCGCCGGTCATGGCAACCACCTCACCATTTGCCTGCAGGGCGGTCACCAGCTGTAGTTTCTGTTCGGGTGAGACGCGGGCAAAAATATCACAACGCTTTACAGCTTCACTCATCTGGCTGCTGGCGTAGTGCTCCAGATCACTACCCTGGAGTACCGTCACACCATCACCAAGACCCATCTGCAGACCGATGGCACGCGCTGTCACGGCATGGTCGCCGGTAATCATCTTGACCGCTATGCCGGCCGACTGGCAGTGACGGATAGCCTTTATGGCTTCGTCCCGAGGCGGATCGATGATGCCGGCGATACCGAGAAGCGTGAGCCCTCCCTCTACATCGGCAAAGGTTAGCCCCTGCTGTTCAGCCGGGGCGGTTTTGAATGCAACAGCAAGCAAGCGTTCTCCCCGTGAAGCCAGCGCTTGCATCTGTCTCTCCCAGTAGGCTTGATCCAGCGGCAGATCCTCTCCATGCACCCGCTGCAGCTGGCACATCTCCAGCAGCCGTTCAGGCGCGCCTTTGAGATAGATAAAACGATGGCCCGCATGGTCATGGTGCAGCGTTGCCATGAACCGGTGTTGTGATTCAAACGGAATGGTATCGATGCGCGGAAACTGCTCCAGGCAGTAGTTGTGCGTAAGCCCGGCCTTCAGGGCGAGGGTAACCAGTGCGCCTTCGGTCGGGTCTCCCTGCATTTTCCATTGCCCGTCAGCGTTGGCAATCGAGGCGTCATTGCAGAGCAGGCAGGCCTGGGCAAACTCTTTCAACACAGGGATCTGTTCTGGCTGGGTTTCAACACTGTCGCAGCTGAACGTGCCATGGGGGTCATAGCCGGCACCGCTCACATCAACGATATATGATGCCGTCGCAACGGTTTGCACAGTCATCTCATTGCGCGTCAGTGTGCCTGTTTTATCCGAACAGATGACAGTGACCGAACCCAGCGTTTCAACCGCCGGCAGTCGCCGGATAATGGCGTTCTTTTTTGCCATGCGCTGTACACCGATTGCCAGTGTAATGGTCATGATCGCAGGCAGGCCCTCGGGGATGCCTGCAACAGCCAGTCCAACCGCGGCAAGAAACATATCCGACATAGCATAGCCCTGTATGAAGACGCCGAATGCGAATGTGGCCGCAGCAATCAGGCCGATAGCAATCGTCAGCCACATGGCAAAGATGGCCATCTGCTTCAACAGAGGGGTGGTGAGCACCTCGACATGGCGCAGCATGCTGCTGATGCGGCCGATCTCCGTGTGATCTCCAATGGAGACAACAATACCCTGTCCCTGACCATAGCTGACCAGCGTGCCAGAATAGGCAATCGAATTCCGGTCTCCAATAGATGCGTTTGCGGCCGCCGGAGCAATCGATTTTTCTGCCGGCACGGATTCCCCGGTCAGCATGGCCTCTTCAATGCGCAGCTCCCTGCACTTGAACAGCCGCAGATCCGCCGGCACCTTGTCTCCGGACTGCAGCGCAACAATGTCTCCCGGGACCAATTGCTCGGCGGGCAGAGCGATCAACTTGCCGTCACGTTTAACCATGGCCTGCAGGGAGAGCATATTTCTGATGGCATCAAGGGATTTCTCTGCTTTACCCTCCTGGATGAAACCGATGACGGCATTGATCAGTACAACACCTATAATAACGCCGCTGTCGACCCAGTGACCCAACATGGCTGTGATCAGACCCGCAGCAATCAGCACATAAATAAGCACATTATGGAACTGGGCCAGAAACCGCTGCAGCGCCGTTATTTGCTTGGCCGGGCGCAGGCGGTTGGCGCCATGGATCTGTGCACGGAGCTGAGCCTCTTGCGTGGTCAACCCCTGCGGCGAGCTGGATAGCTCATTGAATACAACTTCAGCCTCTTTATTGTGCCATGCGGGTATCGAGCCTGCATTGTTACTCATTACTATATCTCCTTGCTCGCAATCCGTTTGAGCCATCACTACCCATGCCAGATCACCGGAGTAGCAACAGATACATAGAGAATGCCGTTGCGGCGCTCAGGCCGGATTGACGTTTCTCAGCGTACACTTTTTCTTATGAACAGACCACATCTGCGTAAAAACAGATGAGATATAGTGGCCTGTTGTGCTGCCCCCTGATGGTAGCCGGGTAGTGACGGCACTATAGTGGAAAGCGGGAGCTGTTTTATGGCGGTGTTAAGCAGTGGATTTTCACAGCTCTGACAAAACGGGCCACGATGTCGTGCCGGCCCGGAATCGCCCCCGCTTATGGCTGGATGCTGGAATGACTGGAGGCAAAGCGCTATTGTGCCGCACAAATGAACCCGTGGCAGGCGCTAACTGCTGCCGCAAAAAGAGGGCGCTTCACGCGCCCTTTTAACCAAACAGAGGCCCTTATGACACCTGATGATCTGAGCATTGACTACGAAGAAGGCGGCATCCTGACCACCAAACAGCTGGACAAGGTGATCCTCAGCAAAGGTGCATGGACCACCATTCTGTTCCGTTATCAGAGTTGGGAGAGTGCCAAGGAAGCATACGGCGAGGACAAATACACCATCCGCCGCTACCAGAAGCGCAATGGCGAATATACGCCCCGCTCCAAGTTCAACATCACCAATGCCAAACAGGCCGGCCTGATTATTGAATCCCTGCAGACCTGGATTGCCGACGGCGACAAGTAGCAGCTGCTGCATTACGCAAAAAAGGGAGCCAGATGGCTCCCTTTTTTATGCTACCGGCATCAGCCCGTCAGTTATCTGGCTGCTTTCTTGGCCTGCTTTGCAGCCTTCTTCTCTTTAGGGGTTTTGGCAGGTTCTTTTTTGTTCTCTTTACTACTCTTCTGTTCCTTGCCCACGGTTTCGCTCCTGATCGTTAATCGTTGATCCACAGGGCAGTCGTTGCATCGCGCTGATCCATGCCTGCCTTGCAGGGCGATCCAATAACTGAAAGCCCCGCTACAAGGTACGCCTTTTCCGGGCGCTGGCTATCTTTGCCCGCTTTCCATTAGCCTGACCGCTCACCGGCAGCCCGCAGCACGTGAGCGCGGCAAAGCCCGGCAACCGGTTACTCAGGGAGTATTGATGCAGCGGCTTCGCCTGAAAATTCCGCCACCGCTGGTGGCCATGCTGTGCGGCCTGCTGATCTGGGCGCTGGCTGAGCTGCTGCCCGTACAGACTGCTGGAACAGCACTCAGGCAGATGCTTGCCCTCTTCCTGCTGGCTCTGGCCATCGGCATCGATATGGCCGCCCTGATCCATTTCAGAAAAGCCGGCACCAGCATTGACCCGCGTTATCCGCACAAGACAACAATGATTGTCGGCCATGGTATTTATGCCCGCACGCGCAATCCGATGTATCTGGGACTGGTGCTGATACTCTCCTCGCTCGGCCTCTGGCTGGGGAGCATCGCCGCGCTGCCGGTGATTGTCATATTCATCTGCTACATGAACTACTTCCAGATCGCCGCCGAAGAGGAGCATCTCAGCAGACGCTTTGGCGATGCCTATCGTGCCTACAAGGCCCGTGTACGCCGCTGGATTTAAGCAGCGTGTGAGCAGGTCCCGTTTTGACACCGCTATGCACCCCTGCATAAACGGGGTTAGAGTCGACACATGAAATTGCTCTTTCGCGCCCTGTTTCTGATACTGCTCGCTGTTGGCGGCACGATGGTGTGGATGCTCAGTCATGAGAGCGACTACATCTATTTTCCTGACCGCGAGCTGCAGCAGACCCCTGCCGCGGTGGGTCTTGGCTTTCGCAATGTCCGATTCTCCACTGATGACGGCGTCATACTGCACGGCTGGTATATGCCGCATCCCCATGCCCGCTTCACGCTGCTGCATCTGCACGGCAATGGCGGCAACATAAGCAACCGCATTGCCCAGTACCGGCGCTGGCATGCCATGGGCCTGAGCGTATTCGCCTTCGACTATCGCGGTTACGGGCTCAGTGAGGGCACCCCTTCAGAGGAGGGGCTGCACAAGGATGCCCTGGCCGCCTGGACACTGCTGCAGCAACATAGCGCGCCAACGCACGGCATCATCATTGCCGGACGCAGTCTGGGATGTGCTGTGGCTGCCCGTCTGGCCGCAGAGGTGAAACCTGTCGGGCTGGCACTGGAGGCACCGTTCACCAACCTGCCGGACATGACGGCCGCAACCTACCCGTGGCTGCCGCTGCGCTGGTTTGTGCACACCCGTCTGGATACCGAGGCCGCACTGAAAGTTCAGCATACGCCGCTGCTGCTGATCAGTGCAGCAGACGATGAGATCATTCCCGACTGGATGGCCGACCACATCTTTACCGCCGCCAACCAGCCCAAGCTGCACGCCAGCCTGCCCGGCGGCCATAATGATTTCGACAGCGTCTCGGAGAGGGCATATCTCAAGCTCTGGCGTCAGTGGCTCAGTGAGCTGTCGGTCAAGCCGCCGGCACCGGCGCAGTGGGTGATGCTGGAGCGCGATCAGCTGAACTGATCCCCGTCGACGCTCGCAGAGCTTAGAGCAACCGCTCGCCGGATCTGCTATCATAAGAGCATGATGATGGTCTCCGGTATTACCCTCTACCACGAGCGACCGCCGGCGGTTGCCGTTCGGCCGGTTGTTCAGCCGCCTGCTATCTACACACCATTCGTTGCCGCCGTCATGCAACCGGTATCGGCCGCAACAGCATCAGCGTGGCGACAGCACCCGGACCCGTTTGATCGCACCCGTCAGGACTCCTACGATATCCACGGCCGCATGGTGCGCCAGCAGGCAGGCAGCGGCAGCAGGCTGGATCGCCTGATCTGAGTTATGCCTCAACCAGAGAGTAGAGCAGCCGGATCTCTTCCGGCCAGATGGTCTCATCAATTGTCTCCAGCACCATCGGGATATCATTAAAGTGATCGCTGTTCATGATATGGCGGAACACATCCAGCCCCAGCTCGCCCTGTGTCAGTGAGTGGTGACGATCCACGTGCGAGGCGAATTTGGCCTTGGAGCCGTTGATATGCATGCCGCGCAGGTATTTAAAACCGACAATGGCATCAAATTCGGCAAAGGTGGCTTCGCAATCGGCCGGCGTGCGCAGGTCGTAACCGGCGGTAAAGGTGTGGCAGGTATCAAGGCACACACCGATGCGGGATCTGTCCTCGACCTGCTCGATGATGGTAGCCAGCTGCTCAAAGCGGAAACCGAGGTTGCTGCCCTGACCGCTGGTATTCTCGATCACGGCCGTGACCCCGGACGTTTCGGCCAGTGCCAGATTGATCGATTCGGCAATGCGGGCCAGACAATCGGCTTCGGAGATCTGTTTCAGATGTGAGCCGGGATGAAAGTTGAGCAGTTTCAGCCCCAGCTGCTCGCAGCGCTGAATCTCATCAAGGAAAGCCGCGCGCGATTTCTCCAGCGCCTCCGCTTCCGGATGGCCCAGATTGATCAGGTAGCTGTCGTGCGGCAGCACATGCTCAGGCCTGATGTCGGCCAGCTTCAGGTTGGCCCTGAAGGCGGCAATACTCTCTTCCGTCAGCGGTTTTGCCGCCCACTGGCGCTGGTTTTTGGTGAACAGCGCAAACGCCCGCGCCCCGATCTCTTTGGCCCTGAGCGGCGCGTTCTCCACGCCGCCGGCCGCACTCACATGTGCCCCGATATATTTCACAACTGACTCCTGCCGAACATCTGCCGCAACCTTAGCCGCCGCTATGCATAAATCCATGCTCAGCGCCGCGGTTTCGGGAGCATCGGTATTCCGGGGCGTTGACCCGCAGCATTTATGTATAAATGATTATCCCTGTGTTCGCCTGCGAAAATATCACTATATCAGGCAAACACTGGTCAGCTGTAGTGAGGTATCGCGATGAAAGGATTCGCATGATGTCAGTTCGCCGATCCCGCAAGGAAGAGGTAAAGTTATATGAAAGCTAAGGACCTTGAACAGGCATTTGATAACGGGAAAGATATCACCGGCGAGCGCATGGCATCACCCTGCGAAGACCCGCTGAAGCCGGCTCTTTAAGCAGCCGGAGACACCGGCTTAGTTGCGCATGTTAATCCGGAGCGTCATATCACTCTCATATAGCGGGAAACCTGCCTTGAGGAAGTCGGGTTTGGCGAAGGGTTTGTAGTTGTTGGAAAAGCCATAGGGCTCATCAGGGCCGGGCAAGGGGAACCAGTGCATATCCAGCTTGTGGTTGGCATTCTCGTCCCGGAATAGCTGCAGCGCATAGGTCGCAGGGTATGGTATGTCCGTCAGGGCGACCTCAAGCGCATCCCTTCCGTCCACTGGGACCTCAATATGGCGGACCGCCTTCTCCACATCGAGCCAGCCCGAACGATCAAACAACAGGATAACCAGGGAGCCGCTTTTCTGTGGCTGGATGTCTGTAATACTGATGTGAATGACACTCTTGCCTGCGGCATCGGCCGCAGTCCCCGCAAGCGGTGAACAGACCAGCTCAATCAGAACGATTGCAAGAAGGGCGACCCGCTTCAGGCAGGGATACTCGCGCGCAAGCGCCTGTGCGGAACCCTTCAACTCCATGCATCGCCCCCTTCCTTGAGATTAAACATGATCCATAAACACTACGTCCCTGTGCCGTACCAGAAACCCTTTGTCGGGCGTAAAGCGCTCGCCAGTCGCAGGAAACCCCGACATCAATCCGGGTTTGGCCGTCAGACATTGTCTACAAACAGCACATCCCGATGCCGCGCCAGAAATTGTTTATCGGGCACAAACCGCTCAGGCATTGTGATGGTCTGACCATCGAGGGATGGTTTCAATTCCATAACTACTCAACCATTCCGGATTCTGGAATGCGGAATGCCAAGCATCTCCACCGGCAAGAATATTGACCAGGGCCTCGCGCAACTAATCCATTTGCGATTGAGCAATAATCAGCGCAGGAGTGCTGCCCCGTTTAGAGGCACCGCTCCAGTTAATTGACCTGCCGTTTAAGAAGGCAGATGCGGGTCATGGGAGCAGACATGCCGAAGCTGAATGTCTCTCCGGACGTGTGGGGCTTCTATGACGATATAGCCTAATGGGCAAGCGTCAGGCGGCAACCGAAAGCACCGGCAATCTTGCTGATGGTATCCAGGCGAGGATTACCATTCTCTGAAAGCGATTTATACAGGCTTGCCCGGGTTACGCCGGACTGTCTGGCCACCTCGCTCATACCTCTGGCACGGGCTGCAATGTTAAGTGCATGGATCAGATCGGAGGTGTCACCTGAGGAAGCAGCTTCTTCAAGAAACTGACGAATATCTTCATCGCTTTCCAGATACTCTGCAATATCAAAAGGCTTTGTACTCATGCTTCACTCCATTCAATCAATAGCTTCTCTGCTTTCTCAATATCATTTTTCTGACTGCTCTTGTCACCGCCATAAAGCAGCAGAACAACCTTGCCATCACAGATGCTGTAATAAATGCGCAACCCACCATGAAAGAAAAAACGTAACTCGTACAAATCAGGAGACAGCTGTTTGTAATCACCAAAGTTACCATTTTCAATGCGTGCCAAACGCGCCAGAATCCTGTTGCGTACGTTTCGATCTCTCAGGCTTTTGAGCCACTTATCAAAAACCATCGTGCTGACAAGCTCATGCTTCATGGTCGAACTGTATCCCTCAGGATACACAACATCAACCGATTTATAATTTTTCCGAGTGAATTGTCAGGCATTGGCCACAAACACCAACAAATACAACCCTATCAAGCAGGCCCATTTAGTTTGTTCATCTGACGCAGCAGGCCGATGCGGGTCAGCGCATAACCGCGGGTCGGGGAGAACAAGCTATGCGAAGCAACAGGTGTTGCTTCGCAATTGCGCCAGAGTGAATGATCGGGAAATCTGCCGGTCAAGAGATACGAGTCTTGCTGATTTTCCGGCATTCATGCAAAAGAATACTTGCGATTATGATCGCCGATCAGCAAGATGGCATATATGACAAAACTGACGCGAAGACAGAAAGAGCTACTGGCCGAAATTGAACAATCCCGGCCGATGTCGATCTATGCTCTGGCCAGGCATAGCGGGCGGAATTACCGGCGCGTGTTTGATCATGTGAAGCAGCTGGCCGCAGCCGGTCTGGTAGATATTTCCCCGCAAATCCGTAACGGGCGTCAGGTATCGATAGTTGAAAGCATCTATCAGCAACGTATGCGGCGGCTGGATGAGATATTTGCCTTCAAGGTGAAGATTGATGCAACTCAGTGAAGCGGCCCACCGACTGCTGGATATCCTTGATCCGGATGCAGTATTGATCGGAGGTATCTGCGGGGCTATCTACGGGGTGGAACGGTTTACCAGGGATGTCGATATTGCAGCCGATCTGGAGCCGGAGACGATTATACAACGCCTGAAGGATGCGGGCATCGATGCTGCGGTACGCTACAGCAATGAACCGGATGATTTGAGCTGGGTTGTACATGGTCTGTTTGAAGGTATTGAATTTCAGGTGTTGCCCGCTTCCGAAACAGGTATTTCCCGCGGCCTGTTTGAAGTAAAGGCTGGCTACAAAGTGCCGGACATTCACAGCTTTATGGTCAGCAAATGCATCGCTGCCGGTCAGCAGGATATGCACGATGTGGCTGCGCTATGTCTGTTGTACCCCGAACTGGACAGCGCAGGACGAGAACTGGCTGCAAAGTATGGCTGCCTTGAAAAACTGGAGTCCTGGCTGAGTGACCGCCGATTGCTGCAGCGCTATGCCGGGAAGGGCTGACAATTGGGCTGCTTCCGATCTGCATGCACAAAGCAGCACACTAACACGATTTTTCACCAGATAATAAGAACTGTTCCTCGTCACCTTTTCGATCAGGTGGCACAGCGTTATAACGGGGATAAACGGACGCGCAGTCTCTCCTGCTGGACGCAGTTTTG
>Ga0210039_1001038_pt1 | contig 27240 bp, 25 predicted proteins | sample CryGeyCG2114_250_3_FD_185460 | JGI IMG/M metagenome (GOLD analysis project Ga0210039, IMG submission 185460) | Groundwater microbial communities from aquifer - Crystal Geyser CG17_big_fil_post_rev_8/21/14_2.50 (SPAdes) (version 2) | ecosystem: Environmental > Aquatic > Deep subsurface >...
GCGACAGTTCCTCGGACACCACCACCATGCTGGCCTTGGACAGGCCAAGACCGCCGAATTCCTCGGGGATGGTCAGGCCGAACACCCCCATCTCGGCCAGTTGCGCGATCAGATCCAGCGGGATCAGTTCGTCGCGCAGGTGCCAGCCATGGGCAAAGGGCACCACACGCGCGTCGGCAAAGCGGCGAAACTGGTCGCGGATCATCTCGATCTCGTCGTCGAGTCCGGTCGCCCCGAAAGTGGCGTGGCCATGGTTTTCCAGCATCAGCGCGACCAGCCGCGCCCGTGCGGGTGCCGTGTTGCCGCCCGCCATCAGCGCCGCCACCGCCGCCCCCGGCGCGGGCGGCACCAGCCCCAGATCACCGGGACGCGCGATCTCGCCCTGACTCATCGCGATGCCGCCCCGGATCTGGCAAAGGTATTCGCCAAACGCGATCTGCAACAGCAAGACTTCCATCTCGCCAAACTTGCCGGCCGCCGCCAGCCGCCCCGCCCAGGCCCGCATCTGGCGCAGGCTGGCGTCATAAGTGGCAAGCCAGGCCAGCGCGTGGGCGGCAAACTGGTGCGCCTCCAGCGCCGCAGCCTGCACCTTGCCGCCAACCGCCACCCGTTCCCGCAGCGCCGCGCGCGCCGCATCCAGCAGCGCCTCGACCTCGGGCAGGGCGGCTTCGGTCAGGGCCAGCAGGTCGTCCAGCACCGGCCCTGCGGCAAGCGGCGATCCATCCTGGGGCATCGGAAACTCCTCATGCTGCACCTGCGAAAGGAAATAGGGACTTTGCAGACGCAGCGCAACAATAATTCGCTTGGCATGCGCATTTCGACTGAAAGTGTCGCACAGCTTTCCCCGTGCCAGCCATTCCGCAACCGGCTATAGCTGCCGGAACCGGGAGGGTCGGATGGATCAGGTGATGGGCGGGCTGGCACCGCTGGCGTTCTGGGCGGCGGTGGCGGTCACGGGCTTTGCCGGCTTCGTCAAGGGTGCGGTGGGATTCGCCATGCCGATGATCATGATCTCGGCGTTCAGCGCCTTCGTTCCGCCCGAGCTGGCGCTGGCCGGGCTGATCCTGCCGACGCTGGTGACCAATCTCAGCCAGGCCTTCCGCCAGGGGTTTGCCGCCGCCTGGGCGACATCGCGACGCTACCACCGCTTCCTGATCGCGACGGCGGTTTTCATCACCGTCAGCGCCCAGTTCGTGCGCCTGATCCCGCAGGATCTGTTTTTGCTGCTGCTTGGCCTGCCGATCACCGCCTTCGCGGTGCTACAACTGCTGGGCCGCAATCTGGCGATCCGGCTCGAGCACCGCGACCGCGCCGAGTGGCTGCTTGGTGTGATCGGCGGGCTTTACGGCGGGGTGTCGGGGGTCTGGGGGCCACCGCTGCTGGTCTATCTGCTGTCGATCGGGGCCGAGAAAACCGAAGCCATCCGGGTGCAGGGTGTGGTGTTCCTGATGGGGGCGGTGGTGCTTTGCGCCGCCCATCTGCAATCAGGCATCCTCAACGCCGCGACCTTGCCGTTTTCCGCCATCCTTGCGCTGCCCGCCGTTGCGGGCCTTGCCCTCGGCTATGCCGTCCAGGACCGCCTTGATCATGCCCGCTTCCGGCGCTGGACCTTGATCCTGCTGGCGCTGACCGGCCTCAATCTTGCCCGCCGCGCGGTCGGGCTCTAGTGGCCTGATTCACGTCACCCGGATTCAGGCAGGGCTCACGGCCTGCGCGCGAGAAAGGCCAGACGCTCGAACAGATGCACATCCTGCTCGTTCTTCAAGAGCGCGCCGTGCAGCCGGGGCAGCAGGGCGCTGGCGTCTCGCGCAGCGCGAAGAACTGGGTCAGGGCTTGGGTCAGCAGCGCCGGTTTGATGCCCGGAAAGCGCACCGCCACGATGGCGCGCAGGGTGGCATCATCGGGAAACCGGATGAAGTGAAGGAAACCACGCCGCAGAAAGGCGTCGGGCAGCTCTTTCTCATTGTTCGAGGTGATGATCACCACCGGGCGATGGCGGGCGCTGCAAGGTAACGGCGGCGTTAACCGCCACGGTCAGGTCTTCGGTGGCGATATAGCTGGCAGTCGAGGCAAATTTCATTGGCGTCCCGTCAAAGGGTTACCGCTGCAACCCTAGCACAGGGCAATTTCGCGGCAAGCCCGTGCCAACCGCTAGTGACAACAGCTTTGGCTTGCGGTAAGGCACCGCCAGCAGAAGCGCTGGATGTCGGATGCCGACCTGCCGGTGCCGCCCGACCCCTTGGAGAGAGCAGTGATGAAGGCTGAGGTTTTTCTTTCCGATGATTACCACCCGGCGGAAGACGAGCCGTTCATGAACGAGCGCCAGCGTGAATATTTCCGCCGCAAGCTGCTGGTGTGGAAACACGAGCTGATGTCGCAAAGCGCCGAAACCATCGAGGGCTTGCAGGAATCGGGCCACAACGTTGCCGATATTGCCGACCGCGCCAGCGAGGAAACCGACCGTGCGCTGGAACTGCGCACCCGCGACCGGCAGCGCAAGCTGGTGGCCAAGATCGACGCCGCGCTGCGCCGGATCGAGACCGGCGACTATGGCTATTGCGAAATGTCCGGCGAGCCGATCTCGCTCAAACGGCTGGACGCGCGTCCGATTGCCACGCTGACGCTGGAAGCCCAGGAAAAGCACGAGCGCCGCGAAAAGGTGCACCGCGACGACTGACCGCGGCGCGGTCCGGGGTTCTGGCGCTTGCGCAAGCCCGCGACACAGGCGAAAGTTGCGCCGGGCCCTTGTGCGCCCGGCGTTTTCATTGGCGGAGCATTGCGATGGCGCTGAACGGGCAAGAGGTCACGGTTCTGGGCGCAGGTGTGGCCGGGCTGGCGGTGGCGCGGGCGCTGGCGTTGCGCGGTGCTTCGGTCACGGTGCTGGAACAGGCCGACGCAATCCACGAGGTCGGGGCGGGCTTGCAGATCAGCCCCAATGGGGCGGCGGTGCTGGCAGCACTTGGTCTGGGCAAGGCGCTGGCGGCGGCCTCGACGCGGGCCGAAGCGGTCGAGTTGCGCGACGGGCTGGATGGCAGCGCGGTGCTGCGCCTTGACCTCGGGCGGTTGCAGGCCGGGCCGGGCTATCACCTGCTGCACCGCGCCGATCTGATCGCCCTGCTGGCCGAGGGCGCGCGGGCGGCCGGGGTGCAGGTGCAGCTTTTGCAGCGCATCGATCAGGTCGATCTATCCGGCCCGCGCCCCCGTCTGGTGACGGCGCAGGGGGCGGAACGGGCGCCCGCGCTGGTGATTGGCGCGGACGGGCTGCACTCGAAGGCGCGCGCTGCGCTGAACGGGGCTGAAGCGCCATTCTTCACCAATCAGGTCGCCTGGCGCGCCACCATTGCGGCCCAGCCGGGTGAGCCTGCGGTGGCCGAGGTCCACATGGCGCCGGGTCGGCATCTGGTCAGCTATCCGCTGCGCGGCGGCACAATGCGCAATATCGTGGCGGTCGAAGAGCGCCCGATCTGGGTCGAGGAAGACTGGAACCTCAAGGACGACCCGATGGCGCTGCGGCTGGCCTTCGCGGGCTTCAGCCCGCGGGTGCGCGGCTGGCTCGAGGCAGTTGATGAGGTCTGGCTGTGGGGCCTGTTCCGCCATCCGGTGGCCCCGGTCTGGCAGCGCAACCTGGCGCAAGGCGCGGTGGCGATACTTGGCGATGCCGCCCACCCCACCCTGCCGTTTCTGGCCCAAGGCGCCAACATGGCGCTGGAAGACGCCTGGGTGCTGGCGGCAGCGCTGGCGCGCCCCGGCGACCGCGCCGCCGCCCTTGCCGCCTATCAGGCGGCGCGCGCCCCGCGCTGCACCCGCATCGTCGCGGCCGCCAACAGCAACGCCCGCGCCTACCATCTTGGCAGCCCGATCCGCGATCTGGCCCATTTAGGGCTGAAGCTGGCCGGGCGGCTGGCCCCGGACCTTATGCTCCGGCGCTTCGACTGGATCTACGGCCACGACGTGACCGCCGCCTGACCCCCCGGCTTCTTCTTTGCCCAAATACTCGCGCCGCAGGCAAACTCGCCCGTCAGGTCAGGCATCGAGGTCGATCCACACCGGCACATGGTCCGAAGGCTTGTCGCCCGCCCGCACATCCTTGTCGATCCCGGCGTCGCACAACAGATCGGCGGCCTGCGGCGATAGCAGCAGATGGTCGATCCGGATGCCATCGTTGCGCGGCCAGGCGCCGGCCTGATAATCCCAGAAGCTGTAGTGCCCGGGTCCGGGCTGGCGCAGCCGGAACGCGTCACTGTAGCCAAGGTTCAGCAGGCGCTGCCAGGCGGCGCGGCTGGCGGGCAGGTAAAGCGCATCCTCGACCCATGCGGCAGGTCGCGCCGCGTCGATCGGCTGCGGGATGACGTTGTAATCGCCGGCCAGCACCACCGGCTCTTCGGTCGCCAGCAGCGCTTGCGCGCGGTCGCGCAGCCGCGCCATCCAGGCCAGCTTGTAATCATACTTCGGCCCCGGTGCCGGGTTGCCGTTCGGGGCATAAAGCGCGGCCACCCGCACCGCACGGCGACCGATCACCGTGGCCTCGATCCAGCGCGCCTGCGCGTCGCTATCGTCGCCGGGCAGGCCGCGCACCACATCCTCCAGCGCCAGACGCGACAGGATCGCCACGCCGTTGAAGCTTTTCTGGCCATGGGTTTCGACCCGGTAGCCCAGATCCTCGAACAGCTCGCGCGGGAAAGCCGCGTCAACCGATTTGATCTCCTGCACGGCCACCACATCGGGTTCGGCCTCGGCCAGCCACGCGGGCAGCGCCGCAAGCCGGGCCTTGATGCCGTTGATGTTGAAACTGGCGATCTTCATCGGCGGCGCTCTCAGATCGAGAACGATGTTCCGCAGCCGCAAGAGGCGGTGGCGTTGGGGTTCTCGACCTTGAACCGCGCCCCGATCAACTCGTCGCTGAAGTCAATTACCGCACCTGCGAGGAATGGCAGCGAGACCGCATCGACCAGCACCGTCTGCCCATCCTTTTCCAGGATCAGGTCGCCCGCCGCCGGGTCATCCAGCCGGATGTCATACTGAAATCCGGAACAGCCGCCGCCCTCGACTGCCACCCGCAAGGCGCGCAGCGTGCCGGTCGCTTGCGCGATTTCGGCCAGCCTGGCATAGGCACGATCCGTCACGCGCGGCGGCAGGTTCAGTGTCATGGCGGGAAAACCCCATATCATTCGGTCGGTCCCTGACATATAGGAGGAAGTCAATGGTCACACAAGCACAGGCACCCCCCATGCCGGCCCCCTATGCAGCCCAACCCGAGCAGTCGCGCGGGCGGCTTTTCCCCGAGGCATTGTCCAGCTTTCGCTCGCCGTTCCAGCGCGACCGCGACCGCATCATCCATTCCAGCGCCTTCCGCCGCCTGCAACACAAGACCCAGGTCTTCGTGGTGCATGAGGGCGATTACTACCGCACCCGCCTGACCCATACCATCGAGGTCGCCCAGGTGGCGCGCACCATCGCCGGGGTGCTGGGGCTGAACACCGATCTGGCCGAAGCGGTGGCGCTGGCGCACGACCTTGGCCACACCCCCTTCGGCCATACCGGCGAGGATGCGCTTGGGGCGCTGATGCAGCCCTATGGCGGGTTCGACCATAATGCCCAGGCGATTCGCATCGTCACCCGGCTGGAGCGCCACTACGCCGATTTCGACGGGCTGAACCTGACCTGGGAAAGCCTGGAAGGCATCGCCAAGCATAATGGTCCGATTGTCGGCGTAGCGCCGACGGGGGGTCCGGTCGAGGCACCGATCGCCTACGCGCTGGCCGAAGCCAACGCCGAATTCGATCTTGAGCTCGACACCCACGCCAGCGCCGAGGCCCAGGTCGCGGCGATTGCCGACGACATCGCCTATTCGCACCACGACCTGCACGATGGTCTGCGCTCCGGGCTGTTTGGCGAAGGCGAGCTGATGGAACTGCCGGTCACCGGCCCGGCTTTCGCCGAAGTGGACGCGCTCTACCCCGACATAGATCCGATGCGCCGCCGCCATGAAGCTTTGCGCCGGGTGTTTGGCCGGATGGTCGAGGACGTGATCGCGGTGGCACGAAACCGGCTGGATGCGGCGCAACCGCAGTCGGCTGGTGAAATCCGCGCCATGGGAACCACCATCATCCGTTTTTCCAAACCGCTTTATCAGGACCTCAAGGCGGTGCGCTCGTTCCTTTACAGCCATATGTATCGCGCCCCCTCGGTGATGGCCGAACGCGCCCGCGTGACCCGGGTCATCAACGATCTGTTCCCGCTCTACCTCGCCCACCCCGAAGACCTGCCCGCCGAGTGGCGCGCCGACATCGAGCGTGCGGCTGACGCCACCGCCCTGGCCCGGATCGTAGCCGATTACGTGGCCGGCATGACTGACCGCTTCGCGCTGGCCGAGCACGCCCGCCTCTGCGGCTGACCCCTGCCACCCGCAGCGGGGGGGCTTCGCGCCCCCCTCGGGCAGGCTGCGCCTGCCCTCCCCCCGCGGGATATTTGAACAGAGAAGAAGCTGAGCGATGCGACTCGCGAACCGCACATCCCCCATTCTTCTTTGATCAAATACTCTCGGGGGGTGCGGGGGGCAGACAGCCCCCCGTCCGGCCCGTCATCGCCGCGCCGCCGCCAGCCAGATCAGCGCCAGCCCGAGCGACAGCACCACGTTGAGATTGGCCATCGACAGGCCCAGCAGGGTCCAGCCCAGTTCGTCGCAGCGCACCACCGGGGTGGCCAGGATCCGGCTCAGCAGTTCGTCGGGCTTGAGCCCCGCGATGCTGCCCGAGGTGCAGGTGGTCGGCCCCTCCCACCAGTGCCGTTCGACCCCGGAATGATAAACCCCGATCGCCGCCGTGGTCAGCGCTGCCAGCGCGCCGCCCGCGCAAAGCCAGCGCCACGGCCAGGCCAGCGCCAGCAGCCCGATTGCCACCGCCGCCGCATGCGGCCAGCGTTGCAACAGGCACAAATGACACGGGGCCAGGCCACCAAGATACTGAAAGGCGAACGCCGCCAGCAGGGGTGCCAGCGACCCGCCCGCCGCCACCATGACCAGGATGCGGTTCATAGATACCTCACTGCGGCAAAGCCGCCCAAAAGCAGCGCTATCGCCAGGGTGAACATGAGCCCCAGCCGACGCTCGATGAAATCACGAATCGGTGCGCCGAACTGCCACAGCAGCGCCGCCACCACGAAGAACCGCAAGCCGCGCGCCACGACGGACGCCACCATGAAGACCGGCAGCGACAGCCCGGTCGCCCCTGACAGGATGGTAATCACCTTGTAGGGGAAAGGGGTGACCCCGGCAATCAGCACCGCCCAGGCACCCCAATCGTTGTAGCTGGTGCGGAAGGTCTCGAACTGGCCGGTCTTGCCATAGAATTCGAGCACCGGCAGGCCGACGCTGTCGTAAAGGTAAAGCCCGATACCATAGCCCAGCATCCCGCCCAGCACCGAACTGACACTGGCCACGGCGGCGATCAGGAAGGCCCGGCGCGGGGCGGCGACGATCATCGGGATCATCAGGATATCGGGCGGGATCGGGAACACCGAGCTTTCGACGAACGCCACCAGCGCCAGCGCCCACAGCGCGCGGGGGTGCTGCGCCAGCGCAAGGGTCCAGTCGTAAAGGCTGCGGATCATCGGTTTCTCCGGCGGGTCGCGCTGCTTGCATCATGGTCGCGGGCCAAGGTCAAGGTCGCCGTAGCGGCCATTGACGGGACAGGGGGCGCAGGCTAAACAGCCCGCCGTGGCCCGAGTGGTGGAATGGTAGACGCAGAGGACTCAAAATCCTCCGCCGCAAGGCATGTCGGTTCGAGTCCGACCTCGGGCACCACCATGAAGTCAGAGGCGATTGTGCTGCGGCACCTTGGGCCAGCCAAAAGGATGTGGGCGGCTCAGCGCGTGAACTTCTTGTATTTCACCCGCTTCGGCGCGATCGAATCGGCGCCGAGGCGGCGCACCTTGTCGGCCTCGTAGGCCTCGAAGTTGCCCTCGAACCATTCGACATGGGCGTCGCCCTCGAAGGCCAGGATATGGGTGCAGAGGCGGTCGAGGAAGAAGCGGTCGTGGCTGATGATCACGGCGCAGCCGGCGAAATCGTCGATCGCGGATTCCAGCGCTTGCAGGGTTTCGACGTCGAGGTCGTTGGTGGGCTCGTCCAGCAGCAGCACGTTGCCGCCCGAGCGCAGCAGCTTGGCCATGTGGACCCGGTTGCGCTCGCCGCCCGACAACAGGCCGACCTTCTTTTGCTGGTCGGCACCCTTGAAGTTGAACGCGCCGCAATAGGCGCGGGAGTTCATTTCGGCGTCGCCAAGGTGGATCACCTCGAGCCCCTCCGAGACTTCCTCCCAAACCGTCTTGGCGGGATCAAGCGCGTCACGCGACTGATCGACATAGGAAAGCTGCACGGTGTCGCCCAGGGTGATCGAGCCTGCGTCGGGTGGCTCCTGCCCGGTGATCATCCGGAACAGGGTCGATTTGCCCGCCCCGTTGGGGCCGATCACCCCGACGATGGCACCGGGCGGCACGGTAAAGCTGAGATCCTCGATCAACAGCTTGTCGCCCATGTGTTTTTTCAGGCCCTGCACGTCGATCACCTTGCCGCCAAGGCGCTCGCCGTTGGGGATGATGATCTGGGCGGTCGAGATGCGTTCGCGTTCCGACTGGTTGGCCATCTCATTATATTTGGTGATCCGGGCCTTGGATTTGGCCTGGCGCGCCTTGGCCCCCGAGCGGATCCATTGCAGTTCCTTTTCCAGCACCTTCTGCTTGGCCTTGTCTTCGCGCGCTTCCTGCATCAGGCGCTTGGCCTTCTGTTCCAGCCAGGCGGAATAGTTGCCCTCGTAGGGGATGCCGCGGCCGCGTTCGAGTTCGAGAATCCACGACGTGATGTCATCAAGGAAATAGCGGTCGTGGGTGACGATCAGGATGGTGCCGGTATAGGCGATCAGGTGCAGTTGCAGCCAGGCGATTGATTCGGCGTCGAGGTGGTTGGTGGGCTCGTCGAGCAGCAGCATGTCGGGGGCTTCGAGCAGCAGGCGGCACAGCGCGACCCGGCGCTTTTCGCCGCCTGAAAGGGTGGCCACCTCGGCGTCGTCGGGCGGGCAGCGCAAAGCCTCCATCGCGACGTCGATCTGGCTGTCGAGATCCCACAGGTTCTGCGCGTCAATGGTGTCTTGCAGGGTGGCCATTTCCTCGGCGGTTTCATCCGAGTAGTTCATCGCCAGATCGTTGTAGCGATCGAGAATCGCCTGCTTGTCGGCTACCCCCAGCATGACGTTGCCGCGCACCGAAAGTGAGTCGTCAAGCTGCGGCTCCTGCGGCAGGTAGCCGACGCGGGCACCTTTGGCGGCCCAGGCTTCGCCCTGAAAATCCTTGTCAATCCCCGCCATGATCCGCAGCAGGGTCGATTTGCCCGAGCCGTTGACACCCACCACCCCGATCTTGACCCCGGGCAGGAAGTTCAGGTGGATGTTCTCGAAGCATTTCTTGCCGCCGGGATAGGTTTTGGACACGGCTTCCATGTGATAGACATACTGATAGGGGGCCATACGCGTCTCCTGCATCGGGGGTGGCGCTGATCTAGCGGCAATGGTGCGAAAGTGCAACGTGTGCCATTTATGGATGTGTGGCAGCAATGCATACCGAGGTATGCAGTCAGTGCAGACGCGGCATGAATCGCATGCTGTTGTGCAGAAAGTTGATCCATGTCAATGTGACGATCACGGATCAGTGTCTCTGGTGCGGGGGAACCGCGGGAAACCTGCGCTTCAGATTTCGATTTTGATACAGGAGGTACGACTCGGATGTCGGTATGTGGAAAAGGCCTTCGGGCCAGTGCAATGGGCGCAGTTGCCCTGGTTGGTTTCATGGCGGCCGGGATTGCCTGGGCCGATGTCGATCAGGGCTCGATCGCCAATGGCGGACGGCTTTACGACAAGTGGTACAAGGTGGTGAAGGCCGAAAAGCCGGCTGCCGTGCACCCGCTTTATCCCGCCGCAGCCAACCCCAAGATTGCGGAAGCCCCCGATGCCACCTGGCGCTGCAAGGAATGCCATGGCTGGGATGGTCTGGGCAAGGACGGCGCTTACAGCAGTGGCAAGCACGCCACCGGCATCGTCGGGATCAACGGCATGATCGGTGGTGATCCGGCGGCGGTGGTGGCGATCCTCAAGTCGGATGGTCACGGCTTTGGCGACAAGCTGTCGGATCAGGACATGACCGATCTGGCCAACTTCGTGGTCTCGGGCCAGATCGACTGGGCGCCCTATGTTGATGCGGCCTCGAAGGCGTCGCTTGGTGACGCGGTTGCCGGTGGACAGGTGTTCAACACGGTCTGCGTCGGCTGCCATGGTCTTGAAGGCAAGCTGCCCAAGGAAATGCCGCCGCTGGGCTCGCTGGTCAGCAACCCGTGGGAAGTGATGCACAAGATCCTGAACGGCCAGCCGGCCGAATCGATGCCGGCGCTGCGTGCGATCGACCATCAGGTGGCAGCCAACGTCCTGGCCTATCTTGCGACCCTGCCCAAGGAATGAGCCTTCGGCCACGCTGACAACGACCTCCGGGGCGACGACACCGCGCCGGAGGTCATCCTTTGCAATTCGGAGATTTGATACATGATACGCCTGACAAAGTGGTTGTGGCATTGGTTCACGCGGCCCAGCGTGATGATCGGGCAGGGGTTCCTGATCGCGATCGGGCTGTTTGGCGGGATCATTTTCTGGGGTGGCTTCAACACCGCGATGGAAGCCACCAACACGCTGGAATTCTGCATCTCGTGCCATGAGATGCGCGATACGGTGTATCAGGAATACAAGACCTCGATCCACTACAAGAACCCCGCCGGGGTGCGCGCGATCTGCCCGGATTGCCATGTGCCGCATGCCTGGGGGCCGAAGATGATCCGCAAGATTCAGGCCAGCAACGAGCTTTGGCACAAGCTGCGCGGCACGGTAGGCACGCCCGCCAAGTTTGAAGAGCATCGGCTGGAGCTGGCGACCCACGTGTGGGACGCGATGAAGCGCACCGACTCGCGCGAGTGCCGCAACTGCCACAGTTTTGACGCGATGGATTTCGAGCATCAGCGTCAGCGGGCGCGTGAAAAGATGGAGCCGGTGGCCAATGGCACCGATCTGTCGGGGGGCTCGACTTGTATCGACTGCCACAAGGGCATTGCCCACAAGCTGCCGGTGGTCGAGCGCGACGACTGAGCGTCGGCAGTTCGCGCGTTTGCAAGCCGCCGGAAATCGGCTAGTGACGCGAGGATGAGATCCGGCTTTCCGATTGCACTGTCAGGCATGACAATTGGCCTTCTGGGCGGGTCGTTCGACCCCGCCCACGAGGGCCATTGCCACATCACCCGCGAGGCGCTGAAGCGGTTCGGCCTGGACCGGGTGTGGTGGCTGATCAGCCCCGGCAACCCGCTGAAGGCGGCGGGGCCTGCGCCATTGGCGCAGCGCCTTCTTCAGGCGCGGGCGCTGATGCGGCATCCGCGGGTGGTGGTGACCGACATCGAGGCGCGGCTGGGCACGCGTTATACCGCGGCTACTCTGGCGCGGCTTCAGGCGATCTATCCCGGGGTGCGGTTCGTGTGGCTGATGGGGGCCGACAATCTGGCGCAATTTCACCGTTGGGACCGCTGGGAATGGATCATGCGCCATGTCCCGATCGGGGTGCTGGCACGGCCCGGCGTGGGGCTGGCGGCGCGGCTGAGCCGGGCGGCGCGTATCTACGCGGCCGCCCGGGTGTCTGCGGTCGAAGCGCACGCCCTTGGGCAGTTGGTGCCTCCGGCCTGGTGTCTGGCGGATGTGCCGCTGAAGAAACAGTCATCGAGTGCGATCCGGGCGCGGGGCGGGTGGCGGCAGGGGGGGCTGTCTGCCCCCCACGCCGATGAGGGGCTCATCGGCTTCCCCCGAGGGTATTTGAGCCAATGAGAATGGCACGGAGTGCTTGCGGCAGCGCGCGCTCTGTGGTTCGTTTCCGCAGGCAGGGTAAGGGGGCAAGATGATTTCGCGGCGCTGGGTGCTGGGCGGGCTTCTGGCGGGGGCGGCGGCTCCGGTCTGGGCCGAGGCACCGCTGACTTCGCCGCGGCCGCAGGCGCGACCGTGGAGCGAGGCCGGGGTTGCGGCACGTGATCTGCCCGATACCGGGCCGCTGATCGCGGCGGCGCGGCTGGGCGGCGCGGTGGGCTATGTCGTGGCCGAGGCCGCCAGCGGGCGGGTGCTGGAGGCGGTGCAGGGTGATCTGGCGCAGCCGCCGGGCAGTGTCGCCAAGACCATCACCGCGCTTTACGCGCTGGAGCGGCTGGGGATCGGGCACCGCTTTGCCACCCGGCTGCTGGCTACCGGGCCAGTGGTGGGAGGGCAGATCGCGGGTGATCTGGTGCTGGTCGGATCGGGTGATCCGACGCTTTCGACCGATGGGCTGGGCGACATGGCGGCGGCGCTGGCCAGGGCCGGGGTGCGCGGGGTGCGCGGGCGCTATCTGGTCTATGCCGGGGCCTTGCCGCAGATCGCGCAGATCGACCCCGGGCAGCCTGACCATGTCGGCTACAACCCGGCGATCTCGGGGCTGAACCTCAATTTCAACCGGGTGAATTTCGTCTGGCAACGCAGCGCCAAGGGCTATGACGTCAGCATGGACGCGCGCGCCGAGCGCTTTGTGCCGCAGGTGCATATGGCGCGGATCAAGGTGGTGAACCGCGATCTGCCGACCTACACCTACGCCGCGCGGGCGCAGGGCGACGACTGGACGGTGGCGTCGGGCGCACTGGGCAAGGGCGGCAGCCGCTGGCTGCCGGTGCGCCACCCCGAGATTTACGGGGCCGAGGTGTTCCAGACCCTGGCGGCGGCGCAAGGCATCACGCTGCCCGACGCGCAGATCGTGCGCGCCCTGCCGACTGGCACGGTGCTGGTCGAGCACCGAAGCGACGATCTGGCCGTGGTGCTGCGCGACATGCTGAAGTTTTCCACCAACATGACCGCCGAAGTGTTGGGGCTGACCGCCTCGGGGGCCGTGAGCCTTGCCGCTTCGGCGCGGCAGATGTCGGACTGGGCGGCGGCGCGCTATGGCTTGCAGGCGCGCCTGGTCGATCATTCCGGGCTGGGGTCGGGCTCGCGGATTTCGGCCGCTGACATGGTGAAGGCGCTGCTGGCGGCGCGGCGCGGCGTGCTGCCGGGGATATTGCGCGAAGTTGGCATGCGTGACGCCAAGGGGCAGGTGATAAAGGGTCATCCGGTCAAGGTGCGGGCCAAGACCGGGACGCTGAATTTCGTCTCGGCGCTGGCGGGCTATGTGCTGCCGCCGTCGGGACGCGATCTGGTGTTTGCGGTGTTTTGCGCCGACGAGGCCCGGCGCGATGCCCTGCCGATGGCCGAACGCGAGCAGCCGCCGGGCGGGGCCAACTGGACCCGGCGGGCAAGGGTCTTGCAGGGGCAACTGGTCAGCCGGTGGGCGGGGGTTTACGGCTAGAACCGCAGATGCCGCGCGCGCGCACCCCATTCGATGGCGGCGGCGTGCAGGCGATCGACGTCAAGCTCGTGCCGGATTTCCTCGAGCATCCGCAGTTCCACCTCGCGCAGTTTGCCGTCGGCGGCGGCCACGTCGCAGGCCAGCGCGTAGGCCGTCTCGTAAAACTTGGCGGGCAGGGCGTCGCGGATCAGGCCGAACAGGGCGTCAAGCCCGTCTTCGACCTCGAACAGATCGAACACGGTCTGCGAGATCTGGCGGATGCGGTCGCTGTCGTATTCGGCAAAGATCGGCAAGTGGTGGACGATGCGCTGGATCGCCACCAGTTCCGAGGTGCGCATGTGCTCGTCGGAAGCCGAGACCGCAATCATGATGGCGATCAGCGCGTCCTGGGGCGAAAGCGACGGTGGGGTATGGGGCACGGGGGGCATCCTTCGGACGGGGGTTCGGGGTGCAGATTATTGACGTGGGGGCTGGGCGGCAATAGGAGACAGGCGTTGTGTGCGCAAAGGGCGCGTGCATCAGGACAAGGGATGCGCCGATGTCTGCCCTGCGGAATGCTGCGATGAAATCGAAAGCCTGGCCGTTTGAAGCGGCGCGCGTCCTGCTCAAGCGCTATGAGAAGAAGCCCCCGGAAAAGGGCCATGTGCTGTTCGAGACCGGCTACGGGCCGTCAGGTCTGCCCCATATCGGCACCTTCGGCGAGGTTGCGCGCACCACCATGATCCGCCGCGCCTTTGAGGTGATCTCGGACATTCCGACCCGGCTGATCTGCTTTTCCGACGATCTCGACGGGATGCGCAAGATCCCCGACAACGTGCCGCAGCAAGAAATGCTGGCGCTGCACCGCCAGAAACCGCTGACCTCGGTGCCCGATCCGTTCGGGCTTTACCCAAGCTTCGGCGACCACAACAACGCCATGCTGCGGCGGTTTCTTGACACCTTCGGGTTCGAATACGAATTCTATTCCTCGACCGAGTTCTACCGCTCGGGGCAGTTTGACGCGACCCTGCGTCTGGCGGTCGAGCGTTATGACCAGATCATGGCGGTGATGATGGCCAGTCTGCGCGAAGAACGCCAGCAGACCTATTCGTGCTTTCTGCCGATCAGCCCGATCTCGGGGCGGGTGCTTTACGTGCCGCTGAAAGAGGTGAATGCCCGCGATGGCACCATCACCTTTGCGGATGAGGATGGCCGCGATTGCACCCTGCCGGTGACCGGCGGCAACGTGAAACTGCAATGGAAGCCCGATTTCGGCGCGCGCTGGGCCGCACTGGGCGTCGATTTCGAGATGTATGGCAAGGATCACGCGACCAACACCCCGATCTATGACGGGATTTGCGAGATTCTGGGTGGGCGTAAACCGGAACATTTCACCTATGAGCTGTTTCTTGACGAGACCGGGCAGAAGATCAGCAAATCCAAGGGCAACGGCCTGACGATCGACGAATGGCTAAGCTATGCCGCGACCGAAAGCTTAAGCTATTTCATGTATCTCAAGCCCAAGACCGCCAAACGGATGCATTTGGACGTGATCCCCAAGGCGGTCGATGAGTATCATCAGCAGTTGCGCGCCTATACCACGCAAGGGCTGGAGGCGCAGGTCAACAACCCGGTCTGGCATATCCACCACGGCCAGCCGCCGGAATCGAAGATGGTGGTGCCATTCGCGATGCTGCTCAACCTGGCGTCAGTCTCGGCGGCCACCAGCAAGGAGGCGTTGTGGGGCTTCATCCGGCGCTATGCCCCCGAGGCCAGCCCGGAAACCCACCCTGATCTCGATGCCGCGGCGGCCTTTGCGCTGCGCTATTTTCGCGATTTCGTGGCCCCCAAGCGAGTGTTCCGGCTGCCCGATGCCAAGGAGGCCGCCGCTCTGGCCGATCTGCGCGCGCGCCTCGTGGCCTGGCAGGGTGGCCCCGACGCCGAAGGGTTGCAGACCCTGGTGTTTGCGGTTGGCAACGCCCACGGTTTCGAGCCGCTGCGCGACTGGTTCCGCGCCCTTTACGAGGTGCTGCTCGGGGCCCCGGACGGGCCGCGCTTTGGCGGCTTCATCGCCCTTTTCGGGGTGGATGAGACCACCGCGCTGATCGACAAGGCTCTGGTCGGTGGACTGGTGGCCAAGCCCTGAGCCGGAGGCACAAGATGGAGCGGGTTTGGGGACGTTCTCCGTTTGCTTGATACCGGATATTGCACTAAAAAACGAGGAGCAAGCAAAGAGGGGCCCGTCATGACGGCAGCGAATGACCTGCAACAGTTCCTCGACGGGGATAAATTCGCGACGGTCATGGCCGATCCGCCGTGGCGGTTTCAAAATCGCACGGGGAAAATAGCACCAGAACACAAGCGGTTGGCGCGCTACCCCACGATGGAACTTGAAGAGATTTGCGCCTTGCCGGTAGCAAAGCACATGGAAGACCGGGCGCACTGCTACTTGTGGGTTCCAAACGCCCTGTTGCCCGAGGGACTTAAGGTTTTGAAGGCCTGGGGGTTCGATTACAAATCCAATATCGTGTGGCAAAAAGTTCGCAAAGATGGCGGGCCTGATGGGCGCGGAGTGGGGTTTTATTTCCGAAACGTCACCGAAATTCTGCTCTTCGGGGTGCGTGGTAAAGACATTCGGACGCTTGGGCCGGGCCGAAGCCAGGTTAATTTCATCGAAGGCAAGGAGCCCGACGGCGACATCCTGAAGATGCGCAAGCGCGAGCACAGCCGCAAACCGGACGAGCAATACGCCATCATCGAAAGTTGCAGTTGGGGTCCGTTTCTCGAATTGTTCGGGCGCGGCAAGCGCAAGGGGTGGACGGTGTGGGGCAACCAGGCGGACGACGACTACAAGCCCTCTTGGCCGACCTATGCCCACAACAGCGGTGTTTCCAACACCGCTGCCGAGTAGCTATTCCACCACCACACTCGCAGGCAGCCCGACCAGCAACAGCGGGCACGGGTTGCCAACCCCACGGTTGATCCGATCTTCGAGTTTGTTCCAATGGGTCGTCGCTGCGCCGAATTTGTCGGCGACAAACTGGCGAGCGAACGCTTTCGCGAACGGCACCTGCTGATCCAACAGCCTCAGCACGGCATCGCGCTGTCGCCTGGTCCGATCTTTCATCTTGAATGCCTCCACCATTTCTTCTTCGGCGACGAAGCCGTGCTTGGTGATGCAACGCTCGACCAAGCCCAGCAGCGCCGCTTGAAGCGACGCACCTCGTGTAATCAGAACGCCGACTGAAATCGCGGATTGCGCGTGCAGGCGCTGAAAGCTTTCCAGATCTCGATCGAAGAAAGGATCCTTGTTGTTCCACTCGATCTCGCACGCGATGGTCCCATCATCGGTGCGCCGGACGTGGTCGATTTCGTGGCTGTTTGCAACCCGTTCCACCCCATCAACGATGAGCTTGAAATCGAAATTGTGTTTTGGCCAGCCTGCGGAATAGAGCTTCCGGCGCAGCCGCTGGGTTGAAGCCGCTTCCCCGCCGCCACTCCCCACCAGTTCTTCAACCGGGATCTTGACGTCAAGCAGGGCATCTTCCAGCTCAGCCGCCATGTCGGGAAAATCCAACGCCAGAATGGCGACCGCGTGGTTCCGGATGGCGATATCGAAACCGGCGTCAACAAGTCGCTCGAACATCATTCCCTCAACTTTCGAGCGATCGTATCGGACCGAGATTAAAGACGCAAACACCGCCGCTCCCAGGCTCACTGATCACGGTGTCACACTCATTTTCTTCTTTGCCCAAATACTCGCGCCGCAGGCATTGTGTTGCGCCGCAAGGGCCGGCGGCGCGCGCTGCGCGCAGGGGGCATTAAGCACTCAACGCTAATGCTCCGGCCTTGCGGCGGCGTCATCGCCCCCGACAGCGCAACGAGGCGAGGGTTTACCGAGATGAACATGGCAATTACCGACGGGCTGGTGCTGATGCCGCCGCCGTTTTCCGCCGGGCTGAACCAATGGTCGCGTGAGGATGGCACGCCGGGATCGGCCACTTATGCCGGCCAGCCCAATGCGGCCTTTGTGCCCGCCGATCAGGATTTCGGTGGCTGTCTGGAACTCCAGAAACTCGATGTCACCCAGAAACTGCGCTATATGGGCCAGACCCCGATCCAGCCGGGGCTTTATCTGCGGGTCACCGCGCGGGTCAAGGCAGTGGCGGGCAACCTGCCGATGGTGCGCATTGCGGCCTGGGCGGGGCGGGCCAACGACACCAATGTCGCGGTGCCATCGACCGGGCCTGCGGTGGCGCTGACCAGCTACGGCGAGGTTGTCACCGTCAGCGCCATCATCGGCTCGGGCAATCGCAGCGGGGTCAATCTGGTCTGGGGCACCGAGCCGGTTTACGGCCATTTCGGGCTGGATCTGACCGGGGCCAACGGCGGCGTGGTGCGGATCGACGACATCGTGATCGAGGATGTCACCGATGTCTTTTTCCGCAAGATGCTCGATCTGGTCGATGTTCGCGACTACGGCGCGCTTGGCAACGGCGTGGCCAATGATGCGCCCGCATTCGAGGCCGCAGATGCGGCGGCCAACGGGCGGTCGGTGCTGGTGTCGGCGGGCAGCTATCATCTGGCCGCCAACGTGACCTTCGAGTCGGCGGTGCGCTTCGAGGGCACGGTGGTGATGCCGGCCACGGCGCGGCTGGTATGCACCCGCAACTACAATCTCGACACCTATACGGCGGCGTTCGGCAGCCAGATTGAAGGCTTTCGTCGCGGGCTTCAGGCGCTGTTCTACTATACCGATCATGTCACCTTCGATCTCAGCGGGCGGCAGGTCGATCTGACCGGGCCGATCGACGTGGCGGCGCTGTCGGGACTGACCGCCTTTGCGCAGCGCCGGGTGCTGACCAACGGGCAATTGAACGCGGTGGCGGGCAGCGGCTGGAACACGGTCACTGCGACCTCGGTCGCGACCTACACCACCACCAACCCCAACCAGCTTACGGCGGTCGCCAATGTGGCCAACATTCCGGTCGGCGCGCGGGTCAGCGCCACCGGGGTCGGGCGCGAGGTCTATGTCACGAGCAAGAACATCGGGGCCGCCACGGTGCAGCTCAGCAAGCCCTTGTGGGGGGCTGCCGGAACCCGGACCTTCACCTTTGAGCGTTACCATTACATGCTGGACTTCAGCGGTTTTGACCAGTTGAGCAAGTTCGAGATCACCGATGTCGAGTTTCAGTGCGGCGGCCGGGCCAGCTGCATTCTGCTGGCGCGCGGCGGGCTGACGTTCCGGGTGGCGGATTGCGTGCTGAACGGACCCAAGGATCGCGGCATCACCTCGATCGGGTCCGGGTGTCAGGGGATGATCGTCGATCAGTGCCAGTTCCTGTCCAACGAGCAGTCCCTGCCGTCGCAAAACCGCACCACGATCGCGCTCAACAGCAATGCCAACGACTGCAAGATTCGCGACAACCGGATCGTCCGGTTCGCCCATTTTGCGATCATCGGCGGTTCGGGCAACATGTTCATCGGCAACCATTTCTTCCAGGGCGATGATCAGAGTGCGGGAATCCGCCAAGCCGGGCTGGTGATGACTCAGACCAACAACCGCACCTTGATCTCGGGCAACTACATCGACAACTGCTCGCTCGAATGGTCGAACGAACACGACCCGGCGCCGGAGTTCAGCGGTGAGCTGTCATTCGGCGGGCTGACCATCACCGGCAACATCTTCATGGCAACGGATGTTGCCCCGTCGTTTCGCTGGCTGGTGATCGCGCCGCGCGGTCCGGGCCATTTTGTCAACGGGCTGAGCGTGACCGGCAACACCTTTCGTGCCGTCAACGCCACCATCGACCGGGTGGAAAAGATCGACAGCACGCAGGCCACACTGGATTTCAGCCGGTTCCGCAATCTGGTGTTCGAGGCCAACACCTTCAACGCGGTAGCCCAGAACACCATCAGTCCAGTCACGATCCAGCATGACCAGAACACCGAAGCCGATACCTGGGTGATCGACGGTGCCGCCTATCTGCCGTTTGCCGCCTGGGCGCGCGGGGTGCGCTCGCTGGTGGCCGAAGGCTCGATCACCACGGTCTCGAATGTGGTGCGCTACGACATGCCCTTCGTGCAGGTGGCGCAGGGCAGCGCCAAGAACAAGGTCAACCTGCGCTGGCCGGCGGCGGTGAAGGGCAAGGTGCAGGTGACCCTGCGCTGCGACAGCGCGGTTTGACCAGCCGCCAGGGGGGGCGGGGGCGGCCTTGCGGGGCCGCCCTTTTTACTGTGCTGGACGCAGATCGTCCGCCGTCAGGCGAAAAGCCTTGCCGAAACCGCCGTTCAGCAGGGCCGAGACCGGCACCAGCGTGACCAGCGAAAAATCAATAAAATCAATGTAAAGTCTTGCCTTGGGGTGGGTCGCAAGCCAGTGTGCGCGCAAGCCTGCGTAGCCGGGTGCGGCGCGGTCGGCAAAACCTGCCCGCACCCGGATCATCAGGCGCGGATGGGTCAGCGGGTCGCCCTTGGGGCCGGGTTCGCCCACCATCAGCGCGGCTGCGGGGTTGGCGCGCAGCGCGGCGGTATGCTGGGCCAGGGTCGAGATCAGGGTCAGCGGCAGCCCGTCGGGATCAAGCCCCAGCGCGATGCGGCTGATGCCGGGGGTGCCGGACTCGGGGTCAATCACCGCCAGCGCCGCGTGGCGCGCCCCCGTCAGCAGCGCCTGCGCCAGCGCCCTTGCGTCGGGGGTGGCGGTAGCGACGGGATCGGGGCGGATCGGCATGAAAAACCTTGCGATGAGCCAAGTGATCATGGCTAGCGCTGCTTCGGCGCTGGCGCAAGCCGTGGCGAGGCCCGGTGGCCGATCTCGGTGCCGGGGTCGGCACCTGGGGTGATTCGGATTTACCCCTTGGTCGGGTGCGCAAGAACGCTGGTGCGAAACACGGGGGCGGGTCCGGTTTGACTTGTGCCTGCGCCAACCGGCCACAACCGGCGGCAGAGCGGCTAAAAATTCACCTGTTTGTGAAGTGCCAGGTGCTTGAAACTTAATGTCTAATTTTCGCCTCAATTTGCATGATTTACACAGTTCACTGGATTTCAGTTAATAAATTGACAGAAAAACATAAACAATAAAAAGAGTTACGGTTTTCGGCGTCTTTGGTTTACAATGCCTTCAAGGATGAATGACGCCACGTCACACGGCGTCAGAGAGCATGGTGCCGGACGCGCCAGCCAGTTGGAGGAAAATGGATGTCAGATCACGTTCAGGCGCCGAAGGTCTATCCGCCTTCGGTCGATTTCGTAGCCAAAGCCCATGTCGATGCCGCAGCCTACAAACGGATGTATGCGGCATCGGTTTCGGACCCCGATACCTTCTGGGGCGAGCAGGGCAAGCGGCTCGACTGGACGCATGACTACACCAAGGTCAAGGACAGCAGCTTCAAGCTGGGTGAAGTTTCGATCAAATGGTATGAGGACGGCACCCTTAACGTCGCGGCCAACTGCATCGACCGGCATGTGGCGCGGCGTGGCAACCAGACTGCGATCATCTGGGAACCCGATGATCCCAAGGCCCCGGCCAAGCACATCACCTATATCGAACTCTTGGAAAACGTCTGCCGCCTGGCCAACGTGCTGAAGGCCCAAGGCGTGGGCAAGGGTGATCGGGTGGTGATGTATCTGCCGATGATCCCCGAGGCCGCCTATGCGATGCTGGCCTGCGCCCGGATCGGGGCGATTCACTCGGTGGTGTTTGCCGGGTTCTCGCCCGACGCGCTGGCCAACCGGATCAACGACAGCGAGGCCAAGCTGCTGATCACCGCCGATTTTGCGCCGCGCGGTGGCAAGAAAACCGCGCTGAAGTCGAATGCCGACTCGGCGCTTCTGCATTGCAGCGACCACGTCAAGTGCCTGGTGGTGCGCCATACCGGCGACGAGGTTTCCTGGGTCGAAGGCCGCGATGTCGATCTGACCGCGGCGATGGCGGCGGCCTCGGCCTATTGCCCCTATGTCGAGATGGGGGCGGAAGACCCGCTGTTCATCCTTTACACCTCGGGCTCGACCGGCAAGCCGAAGGGAGTGGTGCACACCTCGGGCGGCTACCTGGTCTATGCTGCGATGACGCATCAGTTGACCTTCGATTATCACGACGGCGACGTGTTCTGGTGCACCGCCGATGTCGGCTGGGTCACCGGCCACAGCTACATCGTTTATGGCCCGCTGGCCAACGGCGGCACCAGCCTGATGTTCGAGGGCGTGCCGACCTGGCCTGACGCCGGGCGCTTCTGGGCGGTATGCGAAAAGCACAAGGTGACGCAGTTCTACACCGCCCCGACCGCGATCCGGGCGCTGATGGGGCTGGGGCCGGACTGGGTTGAAAAGCACGATCTTTCGAGCCTCAAGCTGCTTGGCACGGTGGGCGAGCCGATCAACCCCGAGGCCTGGAACTGGTATAACGTGCATGTCGGCAAGGGCAAATGCCCGATCGTCGATACCTGGTGGCAGACCGAAACCGGCGGCCACATGATTACCTCGCTGCCCGGCGCGATCGCGGGCAAGCCGGGCTCGGCCACCCGGCCGTTCTTCGGGGTGCAGCCGGTGGTGCTGGATCCGCAGACGGCCACGGTGCAGGAGCCGGTCGAGACCGACGGCGTGCTGTGCATTGCCGATAGCTGGCCGGGCATGATGCGCACCCTGTGGGGCGATCACGAGCGCTTCGAGCAGAACTATTTCTCGCAATATCCGGGCTACTACTTTGCCGGCGACGGTTGTCGGCGCGATGCCGACGGCGATTACTGGATCACCGGGCGGGTCGATGACGTGATCAACGTCTCGGGTCACCGGATGGGCACGGCCGAGGTTGAATCGGCGCTGGTGGCCCATTCCGACGTCGCGGAATCGGCGGTGGTGGGCTATCCGCACCCGATCAAGGGGCAGGGCATCTATGCCTATGTCACGTTGATGCACGGGGTGAAACCCACCGAAGAGCTGCGCCGCGAGCTGGTGAAATGGGTGCGCGCCGAAATCGGGCCGATTGCCTCGCCCGACCTCATCCAGTGGGCACCGGGCCTGCCGAAAACCCGCTCGGGCAAGATCATGCGCCGGATTCTGCGCAAGATCGCCGAGAATGATTTCGGTGCCCTTGGGGATACCTCGACCCTGGCCGATCCTGCGGTGGTGGACGATCTGATCGCCAACCGGATGAACCGGGCCTGACGGATGCAAGCTGCCGCGCGCAAACAGCCGACCGTACTGATCCTGCTTGGCCCGCCGGGGGCAGGCAAGGGCACCCAGGCGCGGATGTTGGAGCAGGACTTCGGTCTGGTTCAGCTATCAACCGGCGATCTGTTGCGCGCGGCGGTGGCAGCGGGCACCGCCGCGGGCAAGACCGCCAAGGCGGTGATGGCGGCGGGCGGGCTGGTCAGCGACGAGATCGTGCTGGCGATCCTGCGCGACCGCATGGCCGCGGCCGATACCGCGCGCGGCGTCATTCTTGACGGCTTTCCGCGCACCGCCGGGCAGGCGGCGGCGCTGGATCATCTGCTGGCCGGCAACGGCCAGGCGGTGACGGCGGCGATCAGCCTTGAAGTCGATGACGAGGCGATGGTGGGCCGGGTCTCGGGCCGCCTGACCTGCGCCGGTTGTGGCGAAGGCTATCATGACGAGTTCAAGCAACCCGCAGTAGCGGGCGTTTGCGACAAATGCGGCGGCACCGAGTTCACCCGGCGCGCTGACGACAATGCCGGAACGGTGCGGGCGCGGCTGACCGCCTACCACGCCCAGACGGCCCCCCTGATCGCGTATTACGAGGGCAAAGGCGTGTTGGAACGGATTGATGCGATGGCCACTATCGCCGCGATCCGCGCCAGCCTTGGCACCATCGTGAACCGCGTATCAGGCTGACAAGACGGCCCGCATCCCCTGGACAAGGGGGGCGCGGGAAAGAACAGACAACTCAGGGAGTAGCACCATGTCGGACAGAACTTCGTCCAACGCCTACTGGGCTGCGAACGTTCGGATCATCCTCATTTCCTTGGCGATCTGGTTCGTATGCTCATTCGGCCTTGGCATCATCTTGCGGCCCATGCTGATGGGAATTTCAGTCGGAGGAGCCGACATCGGCTTCTGGTTTGCCTTCAATGGCTCGATCTACGTCTTCTTGATCCTGATCTTCGTCTACGCGTGGCGGATGAACAGGCTCGACAAAGAATTCGGCGTGGAAGAATAAGGGAGCACCAGGGACAATGGACCAATTTACCCTCAACCTGCTTGTGGTGGGCGCATCTTTCGTCCTCTACATCGGGATCGCGATCTGGGCCCGGGCGGGCACCACCGCTGAATTCTATGCCGCCGGCCGGGGCGTTCACCCGGTGCTGAACGGCATGGCCACCGGTGCCGACTGGATGTCGGCAGCGTCATTCATCTCGATGGCCGGGCTTATCGCCTTCGGCGGTTATGGCACGTCGGCCTATATCATGGGCTGGACCGGCGGCTATGTGCTGCTGGCCTTGCTGCTGGCCCCTTACCTGCGCAAGTTCGGCAAGTTCACCGTGCCGGAATTCGTTGGCGAGCGCTTTTATTCCAACACCGCGCGGCTGGTGGCCGTGGTCTGCCTGATCGTCATGTCGGTGACCTATGTGATCGGCCAGATGCGCGGCGTGGGCGTGACCTTCTCGCGCTTTCTGGAAGTCAAGACCGACACCGGGCTTTATATTGGCGCGGCGATCGTGTTCGCCTATGCCGTGCTGGGCGGCATGAAGGGCATCACCTACACCCAGGTGGCGCAATATTGCGTGCTGATCCTCGCCTACTCGATTCCGGCGATCTTCATCGCGCTGAACCTGACCGGCAGCTTCCTGCCGCAAATGGGGATCGTGGGTTCCTATGAACCGGGTGGGGTTTCATCGGGGGTCTCGTTCCTTGCAAAACTTGACTCGGTGTTGACCGAGCTTGGCTTCACCACCTTCACGGCGCATACCACAAATACGCTCAACATGGTGCTGTTCACCATGTCGCTGATGATCGGCACCGCCGGTCTGCCGCACGTGATCTCGCGCTTCTTCACGGTGCCGAAAGTGGCTGACGCCCGTGCGTCGGCTGGCTGGGCGCTGGTGTTCATCGCGCTCTTGTACACCGTGGCTCCGGCCGTCGGCACCATGGCGCGGCTGAACTTTACCACCACGATGTGGCCCGCGGCCGTGTCGGGCAATGCGCTCGACGGCGAGGCGGTGGCGATTTCCGCCTTCGACACCGACCCAAAACTGAGCTGGGTCAAGACCTGGGAACAAACCGGGCTGCTGATCATGACTGACCTGAACGGCGACGGCAAAATCCAGTATTTCAACGACGCGCCGCTGCAAGCCCCGGCCAAGGCCGCCGAAGCAGCGACGAAAGCACTGGTTGATGCCCGCACTAAGGCCGGCTTGCCGGAAGCGGCCGATCTGACCGCGCCCGAAGCGGTGGCGGTGAATGGTGCGGCTGATGCAGCACTTGCCGATCTGCAAGCCAAGCTGGTGGCGGCCAAGGCAGCACTGACCGACGCCCAGGGTGCCCTGATGGTCGGTGGCAAGTCGGTTGCGGACCGCGGTTGGGTCGGCAACGAAGTGACCAAGGTTGACCGCGACATCATGGTTCTGGCGAACCCTGAAATCGCGGCTCTGCCCGGTTGGGTGGTGGCGCTGGTCGCCGCCGGTGGTCTGGCGGCGGCACTTTCCACCGCTGCCGGTCTGTTGCTGGCGATTTCTGCCGCCATCAGCCACGACGTGATCAAGGGCTCGTTCAATCCGAATATTTCGGAAAAGGGCGAGCTGCTGGCGGCGCGGATCTCGATGAGCTTTGCGATCGTGGTGGCAACCTATCTGGGCCTCCACCCGCCGGGGTTTGCGGCGCAGGTGGTGGCGCTGGCCTTCGGTCTGGCGGCAGCGACGATCTTCCCGGTTCTGATGATGGGCATCTTCTCGCACCGCATCAACAAGGAAGGCGCGATTGTCGGCATGCTGGTGGGTCTGGTGTTCACCGCTGTCTACATCTTCCTCTACAAGGGCTGGTTCTTCGTTCCCGGCACTGCGGTCTATGCGGATGTCGAAGCGAACTGGTTCTTCGGCATCTCGCCGCTGTCGATTGGCACCGTCGGTGCGGCGCTGAACTTCATCTCGGCCTATCTGGTGTCGTCGGTCACCGCCGCGCCGCCGAAGCACGTTCAGGACCTGGTCGAATCGATCCGGGTTCCGCGTGGGGCCGGTGCGGCGCAAGCCCACTAAGCGCGATTGGCGCGCCCCCCTGGCGGGGGCGCGCCGCCTTTTGAGCGGGGTGCGGGCATGAGCAAGAGCCAGGATCAGGTGATCGAGTTTCTGGGCACCGTGCATCCCTATGACAGCCTGCCGCAGGACGAGTTGGCGCGGGTCGCCACTTCCTTCAGCCGCAGGGTCTTCAACGTCGGCGAAGAGATCTATCACGCGGGCGAACCGCTGCCGGGGCTGTATCTCGTCAAGCGCGGCGCGGTCGAGGTGCTGGACGCGGGCGGCGGGCTGGTCTCGCTGCTGGGCCCACGCAACAGTTTCGGCGAGCGCGGCTTGATGCGCGAAGGTCTGGCCGTGACCACGGCGCGGGTCACGCAAGACGCGGTTCTGCTGATGCTGCCGACCGCCGAGTTCCGCCGCCTGATCGCCAATTACCCCGCATTCGAGCGCTTCTTTCAGCGCGGGCGCGGGGTGTCGGAAGGCCGCGGGTCGGATCTGACCACCCTGCGGGTGGGCGATCTGGTGACCCGCAAGCCGATCACCTGCGCCCCCGGCGACACGGTGCGCCACGCCGCGGCCAGGATGCGCGACGCCCATGTCTCAAGCCTTGGCGTGGTGGACGGCGCGCATTTTCTGGGCATCATCACCACCCGCGATCTGACCCACAAGGTGCTGGCGATCGGGCTTGATCCGGCCACCCCGGTGGACGAGGTGATGACCCCCGATCCGGTCAGCCTGCCGCCCGGTGCGCTTGGCTCGGATATCCTGCACATCATGCTGGAACGCCGGATCGGCCATCTGCCGGTGGTCGAGGACGGGCGGCTGGTGGGGATGATCACCCAGACCGATCTCACGCGGTTTCAGGCGGTCTCATCCGCCGGGCTGGTGCGCGACGCGGCGATGGCCGATGCGGTCGAGGATCTGGCGGCGGTGACGGCGCGCATCCCCAAGCTGCTGGTGCAACTTGTCGGCGGCCACAACCCGCACGAGGTGGTGACGCGGCTGATCACCGACGTCTCGGATACCGTCACCCGCCGCCTGCTGCATCTGGCCGAGGCGGCGCTTGGCACCCCGCCAGTGCCTTACCTGTGGCTGGCCTGCGGCAGTCAGGGGCGGCAGGAACAGACCGGCGTCAGCGATCAGGATAACTGCCTGTTCATCGCCGATGCCGCCACCGACACCGACATGGGCTATTTTGCGGCGCTGGCCAAGTTCGTCTCGGATGGGCTGAACACCTGTGGCTACGTCTATTGCCCCGGCGAGATGATGGCGACCAATCCCAAGTGGTGCCAGCGTGTCGCCACCTGGCGCGACTATTTCTGGAAATGGGTGCACCAGCCCGACCCGATGGCGCAGATGCTGGCCTCGGTGATGTTCGATCTGCGCCCGATCGGTGGCGCGTCCGCGCTGTGGCGCGACCTTCAGGCCGAAACCCTGGCGATGGCGGCGCAGAACTCGATCTTTGTCGCCCACATGATCCAGAACAGCCTCAAGCACAGCCCGCCGCTGGGACTGCTGCGCGGCTTTGCCACGCTGCGCTCGGGCGAGCACCGCAACCATATCGACCTCAAGCACAGTGGCGTGGTGCCGGTGACCGACCTTGGCCGGGTCTATGCCCTGATCGGCCAGTTGACCCCCG
>Ga0210039_1001066_pt1 | contig 26754 bp, 30 predicted proteins | sample CryGeyCG2114_250_3_FD_185460 | JGI IMG/M metagenome (GOLD analysis project Ga0210039, IMG submission 185460) | Groundwater microbial communities from aquifer - Crystal Geyser CG17_big_fil_post_rev_8/21/14_2.50 (SPAdes) (version 2) | ecosystem: Environmental > Aquatic > Deep subsurface >...
AAAATAGTCATAGGCGCAAACGAAAAGATGGTAGCGACATCATTGCCGTTGACGATTATTTTTTTTGGCTCAGTGACTGGAATTGTCATTCCCGCTCCCCTTCGATTTCATACTGCGCAAGCGCAATCCCGGCCTGCACACGGTACGCATTCAAAATACGAATTGCCACTTCGGCTTCCTCTAGCGTGCCAACTTTTTTTAGCAAAAGCGCCGCCAGAGACCCTGATGGGTGCCCAGGCGCGATAGGCGCGCCATCTAATGCCTGAGCGATAATTTTCTGCACACTTTCGCCAGGCAATTTTTCCATAAACTTTACGGCTATTTTAGACCCACCTCTTGCCATAATCAACGAGGGGCCCGCCCCGCCAGGCAGCCCGGTCAAGCCTCTCAAGCGATCCAGGACCCTAACCCCTCCCAAACTGCCAACGCCACGGATCAAGAGGTCTAGCATGTCGTCAATTTCTCCAACGTCCGGACCCTGCACCGGACGTAGCCCTTGGGATTTGACCAGACGTTTAACCCTCGCTACCAACTCTTTTGCGAACGATGCCCCCTCCTTGTCTAAGACCCCCGTGGCTTCCATGATGTCAACCACATTAGGAGATCCTGGACGAACAGGGTCATCAAGGGCGCTCACAAGGTCGGGGAGCGAGAGTTGTCCGCCAGGCAGTTTTGCACTATTAAAGGCGTCTTCGTACACCATGGCCCTGAGAGCACGCACGGCTTCAGGCCCAGACTTCTTTGCGGTATTCGCCGCCGACGCAAACGCCTTGCTGGGGCTATTGCTTTTAAACATGGAACGCACGAGCACAACAGGATTATCGACATCGAATATTTTCGCAGCCAGGGACTTCTGGTTGAAGAAGGTGTTTGCCCGGCTGACTTGAGACACAAGCGCCTTTCTGGCTACCTCAGATTTCAACAACTCTTCGGCACGTGTACGGACTTCGGGAAATCTCGACAAAAGCCCCTGCTCTCCTCCGAATTCTTCGAGGAATTGCCGTAGACCGCTAACATTAACCTTTGTAGGCGCGTTGGTGAGAGGGTCGCGCTCAACAAACCTAGCAGCCATCAACCTAAGCATCCGCTCCTGCACGGCCAACATTGATGCCGCGCCCTGATCGTCAATAGGCGTCCCAAACTTCCTTGCGATCAGAAACTCAGACGCTTCTTGCATCTGAAGAAAATTAAGATCGGCCATTTCTTGTCCAGAGGCCAGAGCTTTGCGCATGATGATTTCTGGGGGCACTTTTGCCCCGCCACGCCTACCAATATCTTCTATTTGCCCCACAAATGTGCGAGTAAAGGTATTGTTGAACTCTCTCGAGAATCGTCTTGCCACATCCAGGGGAGACCCTGGCGTGTTGACGCCGACAGCCGACAAGTCGGCAAGGACGGCTTCGGCAAGCTCTCCTACGTGGCGAGCATCCTTAAATTTATTTTCGCTGGCGAATTTGATGGACAGGTCCAAGAGGTCGCTTCGAAAGTTTAGAAGATTGCCGACAGACAACCTCTCCTGTGCCTTGGTAAGGGCTTGAGGATCAACGGCGGCCCCATCAGCGGCTTCAGCTACTAAGGTTTTAGCCTCTGACAGTTTTTTTATTGTCCCGCGTACCAGGGCTGGTAACGGGTTGTCCTCGACTCGATCGCCAAGAGCCTTTGCGTAGGACGCTAGAGTTCGATCCGCGCCAGTACTCGGGAGTTTAATTGTCTTGTCTACCTTACCCCAAACAAGATTTTCCGCCTCCCGCCCACGACGTAAGGCTAAATTCATGGAGGCCTCTAACCGACGCGATAGGTCGGCTCGCTGGGCTGGGCCATCCTTGGACATTTGTGTGACGGCCTGGCGCATTTGTTTTTCAGCGCTCTTCACGATTGCCCGAAGATGGCTGCTAAACTGCGCGGCACGGATTTCCGCCGCAGCTCGGAACCCCTCCGTGTCTCCCGTCTCATAAAGCGCCCGTATAGCTTTTTCCGCGCCTTCATTGGCTTCTTTCACCTGAGTCTCAAACTGAAGTTCGGACTTTGGGTCTGCTAATTTCAGCCGTTCACGCAAGAGCGAGAGTGCCCGTGACCCAGTTTTTTGCGGGACCGTGAGTGGAGCGTCACCTAACGATGATAAGTCTCCACGAGCGGCAAGCGTGGCCAATTTTATCGGGTCCTCGCCACCGGCGGCAACCCATTCTTGGATGATTTTCGCAGCCTCCGTGTTCTTGCCTCGAGCGGACATTCTCTTGAGCCCTGACACAATGCCGCCTGAGACCTTAAACGCAAGCTTCCCAACGGCCTTTGGGATGTTGACCACGCTGCCAACAACTTCACCTGCTATACGCGCCGGGACATTGCCAGGCGCAATTCCTTCAGCAATGCCACCGCCAATGCTCGCGCCAGCCGTCACACCCAATTCCTTGGCGAAAAATTTACCAGGGGATCGTCCTGCCGAACGGAGAATCTTATTCAGGTAATCTCCGGCAAATGACGAAGGGAAGAGTTTGCCGAACCTGGCCGCCAGAATAGGAGCCCCCATGAATGGGAGGGAACCACCCATGATTTCGGCCATAACGCCAAAGGTGCGAACATCAGGAGGCAGTCTGTCCAGGCTGCCAACAGCCAGGCCAGTTGGCTCCATTAAACGATTGACTTCGCCACCAAATAGCATGCCAGCAATACCGCCAGCGATAGCCCCGGTTGCGGTCGTCGTCGTGCCAACGACTGGGCCAGCGGCAAATCCAAGCGAACCAATCCGACCTCCGGCCAACGCGCCACTTAAGAGAGACCCCGATTCGATAAATGCCCCGGTTCCTCTTGCGGCAGCCAACCCAACCTTCTCGGATAGCGACGTCTCCTCGACAACTTCATCACCCAACATTCTCGCTTCTTCCTCGACAGGATCAAGCTCAGGGGACGATGGTAATGAGTCTTGGATCTCTCCAACGTCATCGCCTAACCTTCTTGCTTCTTCCTCGATAGGATCAAGCAGCAGCGGGGATGCAGAATTGATATCGGGCTGTTCTGGCATTAGCGTTGACGACCTTTATTTTTTTCGAATGATTATTTTTTTGCCGGTCGGGGTACGAAGCTCGGTTCCGTCTGGAAGTTGTTCCCTGGTTTGCCTATATTCTTCAGGCGTAGAAACCAGCCTTGGCGCATTGATGAGTGCGCGGATTTTTGGTGTTTCATCGACGAATTCGACAAGCCGTTTGCGTTGGTCTGGTGTTAATTGCCCTTTAGCAAGCGACTCCTGGGCTTCTACTAATTGCCCTGCCAACGCATCGTCAATAGCGATCAGCCTATTCTTCAGATTGGTAGGTTCTGAAAGCAAACTCGGGGTTAGTGCGAAGATGTCGGTAACATCCTGCCGCTCGGCCTCTGCGAATTTCGGGCTCCGTTGAAAATTCCTGACCATGCGGAGATTGAATACTTCTAATAGTTGACGGGCTTGCACAACATCAGCGGCCGGGAGACTTGCACCTAATATAGGGACATCTGACAATAACTCCTCCACTCCTGATATGGGACCTGTCAACTTGTCGGCTAGTTGGAAAAACCCAACACGAGGGGCCTCTGTCAATGGCGTATCAGGGTTTTGCGGCAGGGCTTGGCTCAATTCTTGAACGACGGTGGACGCTTCGCGGGCTTTCGGCGATAGGTTAATATCCCCTTGCGGCGATAGCCGTGAATCACGAATGTCGATTTCATCTTCAATGACTGGCTCTGTCACTTCGGTAGCCTGGAGAAAATTCCTAAACTGATTCAACGCGGCAGGCTGTCCAAGATTCTCAACGTTAATGCCAAGCCCTTCTTCCAGGGCGAGCTGTATTGGAAGTGAGAGCGGGCGTGGATTGCCAAGCGCGTCGGGCTTGCTTAGCTCTGATGCGGCCTGAAGGAAGCGAGACACGTCTTCGGGGGATGCGTTACCCTCCCGGACGAAAGGAGCTAGTCCAAGAGCAATCTCGCCAGGGCCAGAGAGTTTAGGAGCACTGCGTTGAATATCTTCGCGTTTGGACAGGACGCTCTTCTCAAAATCAATTTGGCCTACCACGATACGGTTATTGAATTCTCTGACTTGCGAGGGAGTCAAAATACCATCCACGAGAGGAGATTTCACCGCCGCAGTGAGGACATCAGAGGCATTGGTGAAGCTCCCTCTGGCGATCAAAGAATCTAACACGGTTCCGACAACAGTCGACGTTCCCATCTTAACAAACCCATCTCGCAGTTCAGGCGTCATGGCTCCAGAATGCTTTTCAACGCTATCCACGACATCTAGGAGCAGGCCGTCAAGTGTGTCCGGAGGAATGGGCTCAAAAGGATTGAGCACAATGGCGCTTGCGGCAAAGTCAGCAATCTTTGCAAAGTCGGTATTTAATTGTTTCTCGACACGTGCAAACCCAGTCTTTACGCTTCTCGCCGCTGCCGCATCTGTAAACTTGTTACGGCTGACACTGAGTTCCTCCGACAGTTGTTGTAGGCTTTCCTGTGAGCCGCGATGTGACTCAAGCCCACGTCGGATGATAGCGTTTGAAGCTGAAGCAAAGTTCTCTAGACTTTCTGGCGTCCCAAAAGCCGTACCCGTCGTCACTTCCGACTGAAAAAGCTCGCTCAGTCCACGAGTCGTTTCATCCATGACTCTAGCGCGGTCAAGCGTGTCGTTCCGCAGCTTGATACGTTGCGCGGCCTCAAGAATGGCTTGCTGCTCTTTTTGGAATGTCTTGGCCCCAATCCCTAAAAGTTGATTACCTGTCTGCTGCAATGATTGTCCTGTTTGCTGAAGGTCCCTTCCTTCTCCCTCGCCAAAGGTCCCACTCAATGCGGGAGGTTGCCGTCCTGGCGGAGTCGCGGCGGTAATAGACGTATTCGGAACAGTTAATCTTCTGGTAGGCATTCCGGAGGTCTCCTTTTACGGTTTACCTATAAAAAAAACGGCGCGGCGGTGATAGCGGCTTGCCCGAGACCGCTAATAATTTGTCCTGGAATCGCAGCCTGGGCCGTTTTGACCCTGGACTTCCCGACGAATTCAGCCAATCGTGCGTCAGATTCCGCGTTGGACGCCAAGACAAGCTGTTGAAACGCCTGGAATTCCGCATTGATGAAGATGTCAATTTCTGACTGTTTTCCGACACTTGCCGTATTGGCGATAATATCGACCGCTGACCCCTGATCGACAAGAATCCCCGATGCGGCAAGGCTTGCCCGCTGGGAACCAATTGCTTGACGGGTGGTTCGCTGTTGCCGCCGGATTTGGATTTTTCCAATATCTCGAATACTCCGGGCCGTCTGCTGGTTTAATGAGGCATTTTGACGGAAAATGGACGCCCGTAATTTTTGCTGTTCATTAAAGCCACTCGCCTCTTTGAGATTGCCCGCAATGCCTAGGCCGCCCCCAAGTAGCGAACTAAGCCCCCCCACCAACCCAAGCGCCTGCCCGGTCGAGAACCCGCCTTCACCGCCGCCGCTATTCGTTCCGCTGCCTATACCTAGGGCCATAACTACCCATCCTCCCTACGCCAATCCACCTTATGCCAAAGCCGTTGTTCAACACCCATGACCGTCGCGGGATGGACTGTCATCCCCATCCATTCTGCCCATCGCAATGACCGCCGGTGCCATGACCCGATATAGTTAAACAGGTAGCGGTACTGTGCCATCGCGCCGGCTTGCATCTTTATATTCTCACAGACGAAGGCTCTTGCATATCCCCCTAGTCCCTCAGAGGTTAATAGCCAGAAGGCCGCGGACTTATCCAAGATCGAGACAAGAGAAAACCCGCCTATACATAGGGGTTCTCCATGGGGAGACACGAACATAAACGTCTCCATTGAGCTGGCAATCGACCAACGAAGGCCGCGATACGGAGAAAGGTGCGCCCATGCCCATAACTCCTCTTGCTCTTCCTGGGCCATGGTCCGGGATAGTGCCGTCACGCCATGGCTAGTTGGCGCGACAATTTGGCAACCGTCACGTGACATCAACCGCCCTCCCACACGGGAGAGATAGAAAGAATGTTCATCGGCAATGGGTGGATTTGCCTGATAAAAATGCGGCCTGATGTGTTCCAGCTAGGAGGCATGATAATTTCCTTACTTCCAGAAAACAAAGAAGTCGGGTCTCCCATGTCTTCAAATTCCCGCTGTCGCATTTCCACAAGGTCGAAGGCGTCAGGGCCGACAAGCATCCCCCTGGACCGGTCAAACTGCACGGTGAGGCTGGCAATATTTTTCATTTTTCCCGTCACACGATCCACACCGCGCTCAGGGACAGGCGTATCGATGTCCAGCGTTTCGATATCAGATATTATAGGGAAGCCGATATGAACACGACTGAATGGTCTAGGAAGCGTCACGGTGCCATCGGCAGCCACGACAAGGCCGGTCTCTACGTTGCCATCCGCTAAGGCCGTAACGGTTTCCCCGATAAGATGACGCAACCCAAACAGTTTTGTCACCGCCTTACGAACCGTTCCGCCCTCAACATAGGCGGAAAATGCGGAGCCGTCCACGGTAGCCCCATCCTGGTCTTTTAGGGCAAAGGTATTGGCCGTTGAGGAATCGACGATAAAACGTTTCCGGTTAAGCTGGTCTGGCTGTATCTGATTTTGGAACGAATCAATAGTCGGCGTCCAAACAATATCGAAAATATCAATCAAGTCTCCATCCACGAACGGATGTCCCGTAATGGTCAGCACCACCGGGTTCGTCAACGATATCGCCTCTATAAAGGAGGGAGAATCGAGACTGAGCCCGCTATCCACAAAAAAAGCATCACGCACGTCCGTAAATGTTGAGGTATGAACACGTTCGATATATTTCACGGTCTGCCCATTGATCGAACGTTCCACCACGAAAAACGCGGACTCTGATAGCGCTCCTTGAAACGCGGGGTTTGTCGCCACACTTTTGAATTTGCCTTTTGTATCCCAGCGTGACCAGGCAATGACTTGCTGCTCTTCGTCGAAGGCTAGGACTAAGACTTCCCCATCATCGCGTACGGCGTAGATCAAAGGGTCTGGACTGCGAGAAAATCCCCACTGCAACAGGTGCCGGTTGCGAAACAGGTGGGGGACCAACAACGAAATATTGTTGGATTCAAACCCTCCTTGATTTACGTTTGACGTAAACGAGAAGCCAAGCATGCGCACGCCGCCAGACCCAGGCAGATTAAACAAGACTCTACGCGACACGGTAATAGGGCGGAGATTAGACGACCCCCAATTTGACTGCAATTCCTGCTGGAGCGATCCGGGTGTGATCCCCGTGTCAGGACTTCCCGTCAAGAGCCATTCCGCACCTGACGTAAAGACCAAGAGCCCTCCGACCGCCGAGACGTAATGCAGAATACGGTTAATCTCCTGCGAGGCTGGCAATGTTGCGGTAATAGCGTCATCGTCTTGCAATGGGTCGGAGATGGAAAGATTGGACCGTGTGCCGATGCGGCTAAAAAACGATGTGTCCGGCGCATTGTCAGAACCTCCGAATACCTGACGTTGTTGATGCGATCCAATTGCGTTGGGATTATTCCCTTCACCGAAAAACGGGTTACGCTGTTGTGGCGGAGTGAAATTCAGGTCTGCTTGGATAGTGGGGCCATCCGTAAATGACAGAGCCTCCGTGTCTCCAATAAAGCCATAAAACCCATTCTCTTCACGATATACGGAATAGGTTGAGACGCCATCCGCCTTGGCCCAAGTAATAGTATTTTGAAATTGCGCCGTGCCATTCGTCACCTTGGCAAAGGCTGGCGTGGCTGTGCCGCCAGAGACATATGGCATGAAATCCGTGCTATCAACATCCTTTAATTCGAATTGCGTGGAACTGACGCTAAACACGCGGAATCTCCGCCCATTCAGTTCTGTCATGCCCACCACACTGGAAATTTCTATTTCCCCAGCAGCAGGCAATCCATGCGCCACGCTTGTCGTGACGATGGCAGGATTCGCTTGAGTGATACCAACGATGATTAAAGCTCCAGATGCGGCGAGCCCGGGCAGGCTTTCTTCAAGCGTTTCTGAGGTTGTTGCCGTGACCTTGTACCGGGTGGTGACGGTTCCCGTCGTGTCTGCCGACACGGTTACGTTGGTTGGTGGGGCTTGTGAAGGTTTGAAATCCACGACGGTCAGCGTCCAATTATTCAATGCCAGGCGGCTCAGTTCCATGGGGTCATGATTCTTATGAGTCAGCCGCATCACATCGGCGGATTGCTGATAACGTATCTCAAAGAGCTCCGAGGCTTGATAATTCGTCGTGAGGGTAAAAATGCGTGCAAGGGTCCCTCCACTGACATAAGCCGTGAATAGCGTTCCATCAATATTCGCGCCCGACGCCTGATCCCGGAGACTCACGTGAGTCGCGTCAATCACCGTCACAAGCGCCCGAGCATTTACCAATTCGGTCATGCCCGTCATCGTCTCAAGCAACACTTCATCCCCCGTGACGAGTCCATGCGCCACGCCGGTTGTGACTTGGACGGGATTAGCTTGCGTCATGGCTATGATGGCGATAGGAGTCTCTGTCACGTGCTGATCATTGCGCATGACGCGGATGTACTGATGTCCGAACTCTAGGATGTGGGTATCTTCGGCTTTAAACCGGAAAGGGACGAGAACCGTCGTCTGTGTGTGATCCTTGACTGGCGCAAGATAAAGCAACCCTGCACGGTTACTGATCCCACCAAACGCATGGACGATAACATTGCGAGCCGTGCTAACGGCCTCTTGGTACGCTTTCGTATCCACGCGCCCGAAAATCTCAGGCGCGACTTCCCCGCGAATAAACGATGTTTGGACCGTTGTTTGAGGCATTCATGCGCCTATCTTCTGCGAATCCAGTCCGCGTCACGCTCCTGTCCACTGACGCGCTGATTGGCATCCCGGCCTTGAGCCATTTGCATAGTGGCTAGAAATAACTGGAATTGTTCTGCTGCAAGCGTGGGTTTTTTTGTCAGTGTAAAGGCCACGCGAGACGCAATCAGGTGAGAGAGTGCTTCAATGGCCAGCGCCGACCACGCTGAAAAATCAGTCTGATCAAATGTGTACAAGGCCGAAGCCTGCTCAAGGTTGGTCACGATTGACCGAGTGCCATCACTGGCGGTTTCGACATCATATGGAGTCGCGTCGAGCCCAGTGGGAATATCATGAATGGCTATGCCCGTCGATCCCCCAGACGCTTCAGTCACGAACACACGCCGAATCACAAGGGCATCAGTCGGATATTGATAGCGAAATCCCCACACTCCGCCAGGCGCAGCCTCTCCATGGAGTGCCAGGACTATGCGCTTGCGAGCGAACGACCAATTAAACCCCTCAAGCGTTTGTCTGCGTGATGGGGAGAACCAGGCATTTATGGCAGAGGCCTCTGGGGTACGCTCATCAAGAGACTCAAGATTTGTCCTCGCCCCAATGTGCGTCAGCGCCATACGAGCGATAGAAACAGGTGAGTCCATCATAGGTCTCTAGCTGTCCTCATCTCTCATGTCCTGATTCCTTGCGAGTTTCGAATAAAGAGCCTCGGCGCTTTTTCGGCTCATATCATACGCGGACAGGGTTTCTTCTTTTGGGGCCTCGACTTCATCAGGTAACTCAGAATCCTTCAGCACGACCGCCGACGAAGGGAGAGGAATGCCGTCTGGTACGTCCCGATGAATGCCTGGGCCATAATAATTTCCACTGCTGGGCCTGCCGTCCTTGCTTGTCGTTGAATGCCCTGACGAGAAAAACGGAAACTTGAATTTGACGTTCATTGAATCCTCCATAATAAGAAGAGGGCCGCCGTTAAGCGGCCCCCTTGCACTTAATTCACCGCGTCAGGGTAAGCCTTCCACGAGGCAACATCTCTGCTGAGGAACGCGGAAAACGCGCCTGCCGTCACCCCACTGGCGCCGGCTCCCACACGCTGAATCACGCCGAGAAACCGCTCATACGGCTTCGCATCGTTTTGCGGAGGCAGATTGTAAACAAGGCGCCGGCCCGCTGGAAGGTCGGCGGGCAAGTATGATTCAGTGAGAATGTGCTCAGTCGCCGTACCATCAACGGCAATGGCCGCCTGTGCGTCGCTCGCCAATTCAAACACAGTAGGATTGTTGTTCGCCGAGACGAAGGCGGTGGTAATCACAATCACCAACTGCATGGGATTCGCGGCTCCGCCAACGGGGTCTCCACCCGATTCCCCAAGGTCAATAACGTCTCCGCGCAATGTGTTGGTAGACGCCGCCGAAATTCCAGTCACGGCATCACCAAATTGCAGTCTTGCGTCAACTCTCATAACGGTCTCCTTTATCTTCGTGATACATTAAGAAACAACAGCTTCATCCGCGGCCAGCACATCACACCGAGCGATGGGGATACCGTGGAAGAGTTCCGTAAAGACGCCACCGACGTTTTCAGCCGAAAGCGTTGATCCTTGCGTGGCCGCAGCCGCCTGTTGTTGCAATACGGTGATCATATCCCGGCTCATGCAAAGGAAACTGTTTCCGCCTGCCATTTGGGGGATATGGCGAATGGCCTTATATATCAAATTCGGCAAATGCACCTTGTTCACCCCGCCAAATTCTCCAGCGTTGAACACTACAGACAAATCAGATTTGTCGATATTGGCAATGCGAACGGCATGCCTCCAATCTCTCACAGAAAGGCCTATGGCCCATGAGTAGTGAGTCCGATAGACCTCCATGTTGCCGCTTGTAGAAGTCAACGTTTGTTGCCCTTTGTCTTCCACTTTTAGTCCGGCTTCAGAGCCCTTTGGCCATATATAAAAAATGGTCTCTGGCGTGGAATGAACCAGCCAGATAGACCCATTATCCGAGCCGGAGCCGCCAGCGTTAATGATATTCTCGGCATTCGGCGCGGATAAACTGTTATACCGTGGAGCCAACCCGGTAAAGATTTCGGGCTGCGTCCCTTCGTTGCCGTAAAATGTCGCACGGGCGACTTCTTGATTCATCCCCTGAATTTTTCCTTTGTCTTCCGACAACCGGAACGCCTGGGTATTCCCTTCAAGGTCGGCCAATTCCACATCAATTTCCGTATACTTGTGTTGCCAGCCAATGTTATCTGTGACCGCACGGGTTTCCGTGGCGTCAGGCTGCACGAATCCATACAGTTTACGCCAGGTCCCAGCCGAAATGCCGGTTCGCTGGGTGGACATGTGCCCTGTGGCTAAATTGGACTCCCTGGCCGCCATCCACCGCAAGACCGCGTTCTCTTGTTCAAGCAATTCAACGATCTGGGAAATCATCCCGTCGGGATCACGCCTTGAATTATAATCAAGAAGCGTTGGGCTTGTTTTCGCTAAGGTTGCCATATGTTAATTCCTTTCTCTTCAGTATTTACTTGTTCATGGTTGGAAACATCAGAGCCGCCAAGTCTTTACGTGATTCGGAGCTTTTCGGTTGCCCCAAGGGCATCGTGTCTTCACCTATGGCTTTGTTGGCTCTGTATAGCATTGCAATAAGTCCGGGATGGTTCCCCATGCCCGTCGTTTGCAAATCATTGAGAAGCGACTCTCGCTCCTCCTTGTTCGGCACGAAGCGTTCCATCATTGAGCGGATGCTTTTGACATTCTCGTCAAGTTTCGCTCCGCCGTATTCGGGATGTTTTCTCGCTTCGTCTTGCCATTTCTCCACTGTGTCCGTCCAGATCGCGGTCATTTTCGCTCGTTCTTCCGTCATGTGTTCCGCATACCACTTGACGAGGGATTGAGATTGCTCTTTAGAAAGATTCAACTCGTTAGCGAGCGGCGTAATGCTTCCAATCGCCGATTCGGCGTCTAATGTCTCTGGGATTTCAAGGTCGGATAAATCTAAAGATTGCTTCTCAGCAGTCTTGGCGGAAACGTCCCCTTCCGGTGTCTCAGGGCGCTCCTTTGACCCAACGGGCTCCGTCGTCACAGGCGCGTCAGTTTGGATTCCAGTCTCTGTTTTTTCAATAACTGCGGTGTCTTCTGGCATAATGGCTCCTTTAATCAATATTGTCGAATAACCCACTCAATGCAGAGGTTAATATCTCTCTTCCGTGGTATCTGCTTGCCCTGACGGTAACATTCCGCGCAAGTCGCCGTATGGACATAGACATTCTTATGTTCACCAAGGCTGCCTGTGCGCTCGGCCTCTTGTGTCAGGGTATCGATGAGAGACAATAATCCGTCAGCACGGAAGCGATTAATATCTTCGAGAATGGGGAATTGGTTCCTAGCCAGCCACACGACAAACTGTATCCACCATAAGATTATCCGTTTCATCACTTGCGCCTCCCAAATTGTCCCAAATATAACGCACCAACACCAAGAAGCAACAGCGAAGTATCGCTCGATCCTGAACCAGCCGTCTGCTGCTTCCCGCTAAAGTCGCCATACGGACGAACCATATAGCCGCTAAGCCCGAGACGTGTGATTTTTGCGACAGAAATTGACATCTTAAGTAATAGTAAAGGTGTCTCCCGCGGCAGGCGCCGTGCCAAGCGCGGTAAAGATTATCGTATTGGTCGCGGCGGTGCATCCCGTAATGTCCGTCGATTGCCGTCGCAATGCCGCCGTAGTCGTTGAGTCGTCAAATGTCACGATACGGCCTTTAAATTGATCATCCGCCGTAATGGTAATATCACTCACCATTGTCGTAATGGTCGGAGTCCCAGACGCCGTGCCACGCAAGCAATTCTCCAAGTTTTGCTCGAGCTGTGCAAGCGGGATAGCAGGCAACGTTCTCGCCACCATCTCGGCATTGGTCGGAGCATCGTAGTCAATGAGCGCGGTATCGGCTTCGGCATTCACGTCAAGCTTGGCTTGTGCTCCCAAAGAACCAACCGAGCCAATAATGTTGCCATTCACATTGCCCGTCACTGAACCCACCGCCCCGGGCACCGAAGCCACAGAGGGAATGCCGGTCAAGTGGTCGCCAGTCCCACCCGCTTCAGTCAGGTTTGTTCCATTTCCCACATGGTCGCGGAGGGCTTGCAACGAATCCGTGGTACGATCAAAGACAGCAGTGCCATCATCCATCATCTGATCGAGATACGTCCCCGCGGGAATAGCGGGAATGGCGACGGCTGTCCCGGCTAAATGGTCAAGATTATTGGCTTCGATCGCGTCTTGGACTTCCGATTGGACTTCGACATCCCAGGCTGGATTCCATGGCATATTCGTGAGCCCTGCCCCTGCGATGCCAATATCATCTGTTTGATTTTCGATGGCTGCAATGTCCGCGCTGATGCTAGCTCCGGCAGGAGCGCCAAGTTTCGGTTGCATGTCCGCCGTGTCTGTCAAAATTGCAGCAATATTCGTCCCACATTGCTCGCCAAACGAGCCTGTGGCGACATGGCTAGCAGTGTCTTCATCCCATACCGCATCGGCCACTTGTGCGGCAGTTGGAGCCGTGCTTCCCGGGGCAGTGACGAATGTACGTACTCCATCGCTAGCGATAATCGTAAAATTCGCGGCGCTATCTATCGTCACGGTTTTTGTTGCCCCTGTATATGCAGTAACTTTTCTGACGCTTGGAAAGTTGCCATTGCTTGCATCATACAGCACAATGGATTGGTCAGTATATGCCCCGTCGATGTCTGAACCGGCGGTCAAAGTAAAGACGGTTTGCGAAGTCACTGTGGCAATCGTGGTATCAACCAAAACATTGAGGTCCGTCCCGCCCCCTGGCGCTTGCTCAAGCGCGTTGGCCGTGAAACGAGAGACGCCGAGATCGTTTTCCACTAATTCATTCAATAAGGCCGTTGCGACGCCAGGCTTCAAGGCAGGGTCGTAATCCGTCGCAAATAAATGGTCAAGATGCTGCGCCACTAACGCATCGGAGACTTCAGTCTCCACCTCGGCCTTCATGCCAGTGGACATACCACCTAACGCCGTCAGTGCAGCCCCTGCGGCACCAATACGTTGATGCGCCGCGCTACGGCCAATCGTGAACTCTGCAACGACTTCCCCCGTGATCGCCGTTCCGCCCACTGTGCCAGCGGTCACAACTAACGCGTAGTCGGTATTATCGGCATAGCCATTGGCGGATGTCGCCACAATTCGTACATTCACCAGGCCTGGGCGGGCATCGAATCCACCCGAAAACGTCGTCGTAATGCCCGCAGTAATTTCAGTGACGGAATTGCCAGGGTATGCCGCGACGGCCAGGCCCACTGCTGTTGTTGGCGCGCCATCGCTAAATTGGCGGGTCGTAAATTTTATATCAATCGTGTCTTCTAAGGTAATATCCCTCACACTCATCCTGCGAGCCCTCCGCCATAGCTAACAAGCCCACCGTTTCCGGCTAGCCCGCCATTGCCTGCTAAACGTCCCAGGAGATGACCCCCACCACCACCCGGGGTGCCAGGTTCGTCAAACCCAATATCCCAGGTAGCAAAGAGGTCGCCATCAATATCATCATTGAACGCAAAAAATGCATCAGCATTGAGGTCCACGCCAAAATCTTTAGCGCCCGCATCCGAGGTAGAGAGATGAAAATCATTATTTGGGGCATCGACGAAGGTAAACGTCTGATTGATTCGGCTGCTCGTGCCCGGCGCCGTGGCATCGCTGGAGGCATTGTTAGAGGAGCCCGTGTAAGTGCCCGCGTTAAAATCCTCTGAGACATTGGCATTTGCGAGGACGTTCTTACATACGGTGGTGCCGCTTGAATGGTCGACAGCTCTGACCCCATTGCCCTGAAGGGTACAGTTGTAGATATAACTGGTAAAACCCGCGGCAGGGTTTGAGACTATTCCGACGCCAGACATGTTTTTAATAAGGCTATCGACAGTAATACATTTATCATCATCCTGATAAATGCCGTGCACACTTCCCGCTCCCGTATTGATGCCGTCGTACAGGAGACACCCTACGACTTTGGCGTTGGTTCGTCCGAGAAAGAAAATGCGTGGCGCAGACGCGGAATTCACCGTCCGCGTGAATTCGATATCGTGGGCCCGAAAATAATGATCGAAGCAATTTATTTGCTTATCGGAAGCCCCGGTATAGGCGATTTTAAACCCGGTCCCAGGCACACCCGTATGCCCCTCGCCAGGCGCGGGCTGGATGGCACGGAAATAACTGGCATCAGTATTGGCCGCGCCTAGAAAAATTTCATCATCATAGGAGGGAAAGTCCTTGTAGCCGCTGAGCACTTTACCATTTCCCTCAGTGACCAAGTTGGTATCTGTGTCTGATTCCCATACATTGAGACTGGTATAATCTCGTGTCGCACCGCCATAGCTATTCTCGATGTAGGTCACTGGCAATTGACGCGCTGATTGCATTAGATCCACCTCGCCATGGATTTATCATACACCAAACCCTGGACGTGAAAAGGCGGGTGCATCGTCAGCATATATCCTGTGTCCTCATCAAGAAGACAAAATGGTTGGTAGGCATCTTGGCGGTCGGTGATCCTGGCCATATCTAGGCTAGGGAAGGCTTGCTTGAGCCGTGTGAGGGGAATGCAATAACGACGTTTATCAAAAAATACATCGTTGCCTTCTTCAACCGGATGAATCAATGGGTACATGTCACTATCATCAAGCCCTGTCAGCAAGATCCATACCACGGAAGACCGTTCTTTTCGTCCGACATAGCCAAGTTGGCGACGGATGGCGATAATATCGCCAGCCTGCACACGTTCATGCACCCCATTATTCGGTTCATCCCGAGCTGAAAGCGCGACTTCCCACACGCCGTACCGCCTAAAGGTTTGCGGCATGATTACTCATCCTTGCTCACACGTTGGCCAATAGCTGCTCGAATTTGGGCAAGGGTGCGTTTGGGTAATCCATGTTGAGCACGCAGCGTATTGATTTCTTGCATCAACATATCGGCGAACGCAATAAAAATCTTACGAAATGCAGGGTCACTCTCAAACAGATGTACCGCACGCCGCCTGTCCAATTCATTGTTGTCATTGTTCTCGGACGCGGCATAGGCATTGAGGTCTGAGGTGGTCGCATTCCGTACAGTATGCGCGGCAAGATCATAATGCTTCGCTAACCCTAACACACGTAACGGGCCCAATGACGAAGATGTTTCTTCACGCACCTGTGTGCCATCAGGGACTGATGGATTGATGGCGACACCAAAAATAGTTGGGTCGCGATCCGGAAATTCTTGCGCCGGCTTGGTAATGGATTCGGTAGAGATTTTTAGCACTTCGCCGCTGGATAGACGATACAACGCCCGTATCTCAGGCATGAGAGGTCTCCTCTTGTGTATTTTTTTAAGTTCATTGGACGGCTGCCGGTGGCACCATATCGACCGTCACGGTAATCGTTTGGGGCGGTGAACAATTATCTTCGTTATTGGCATTTCGTGCAAGGGCATTATCGCAGGCGACAACTTCGACGATGATGGCAGTGACGGTGGTGTCTGAAGGAAACCCAATGGTGACATTAGGCAAACTGATCTTCCCGCCTCCAGTAAGACTCGTGGCGGGAACGACAACCCAATCACCAAAGCCGTCGAGCGTGTTGCCATAACGATATTGGGTACGATCGAGGTCGGTGAGGGGCGTACCATCGATGTTCGTGGTGGGTTCGGTGTAGGCGAGGGTTCCGGTAAAGCCCGAATGCGTGAAATTGACGGCGATGGCGGGCGTGGTACACATGAAACATACGAGTGCGGTGATAGCGCTTGCGAGGGTTCGCATAGGAACCTCCTTTTTTTAATGTGTAGATGAGAGGCACTATTTATGGCTCCATAAGATACACCAGCACCCGGCCAGCGGACAGTGTGAGCACTTTGATGCCATTGGGCGCCGACTGCCCCTTGATCCCAAAGGCAATGCCACGATAGGTATTTGAGCCATCAGTGCGGCATACCCAGAGTAGCGAATCAGCGCCATCATTATGCACCAGCTCGCATTGATTGCCGGGAGCCGTAGCGCCCTCCCAAATAATTCCGGAGATTTTGGCCTTCGGCATAAACACCTGCGCCGCCGCCGTGAACACGATAGGCCCAGTTTCAACCGCCATTATTCACCTCCGTCATCGTCAGAGACTCAAAGACGCGCAGCCTCTCTTGCTTCTCAATCTGCATGGTCATCGACGCTCCTGGCATGGCGGTTTCCATTTCGCGGATGATCCAAAACGCGACAGCCCTTTTCCCTTTTTCCAATGCCAGCGTTTGTGCATCGAGCGCGCTTGACTGGCTAAACAGGCCACAATGTTCAACGATTCGGTAAAGCACCTCCCGCCCTTGTTTTGACTGCACCGTGGCGCGCCAGACGTTTTTCCATTGTTTTAATTCTTCCGCTTGTCTCCGCCCTGGCTTTAGCATGAGATTATGCTCCGGGTTCATTGGCTGTCGCTTCTGGCGTCTGGGCTGAAGCGGAGGCTAATTGTTGGATGCCACTCCCCGCTGATTGTAGCGCCCGTGCTTGTTGCTCTGCCTGTTGTGCGGCTAATGCCTGTTGCTGCGCCTGCGCCCTAGCTTCACGTATAGCGTTGGCTGCTTCCGTATTCCGGACAATATCGGGGTCGGCGCCAACTAATTGTGAAAATTTGTCAATGGCTTCGTCGGCATTGAATTTGTCAATGGCACTTTCTCCCACAATCCCAGCCATTTGTCCGACGAAGATGGATACACGCTCGATGGACTGTATTTCATCGACGCGCTGAGCTAATGCTAGCGATGACACGAACCGTATTTTGATGGGTTGGGCTTCGAGGGCACGAGGCGGTTGGGCGATGCGCCCTGCACGCGCGGCTTGTTGAAATGCCCGAATGACGAGCGGACGCAACAAGTCATTATTGACGTTCCGTAGCGCAGGGCCCAACTGGAGCAACCGTTCTTCATTTCGTTGCAACAGTTCAAGCTGGTTTTTTGGTTGAATCCCTGGCATGGCACTGATGGCCATGAAAAGATCGACGAAAAACCCCTCATTGATCCGTTGCTCAATGGCCTGGATGTCAAGGCGGAGCTCGGCGATGGCAGGATTGATTTGATAGAGTGAACGGAGTTGGTTCTGTTGTTCCCCATCATAGAGTGTTGAGCCTCCAGCCAAGTCTTCAATAGGCGTATTGCGCAACGAGCTTGGACCAGCCAATGGAGGACGGACCATTTTGTCAACAGCCTGCGCCTTTCGCCGCTCCATGATCTGCATGCTCTTAATGTCTCCTAGGACTTCCATCCCAGGGCAGTTTGTGGCATAGATGTCTTCTCCCGTGCGATCCCATCGCGGAACATAGACGGGAAATTCGTCGAATCCACGAGCCGCAAGAAATTTACGCTCTCCTTTCGGTTCATAATACAATGAGCGAAACGGCTTGAACTCAATGGCGAGCTTTCTGGGGTCGACATCGGGGTTTTCGTCAATGATATTCACCACGCCAAACCAAGCGTCACGATTCCCACGGTCCCAAGCATTCTTCACTTCGCGACTGACACGGGCAAGACCAAACTCCTTGACCATCTGGTCCGTCGTCATTTCCATCGTCCTCGCGAAGGTATTGATCTGCATCTTTTCGTTTTGAGCGATATAATAGCTTCCTGTCGGATGGTTGACGAATCTCGCGATGGTGACAGGGTCAGAGAGATGGCTAATTGCACCAGTCCCAAAAAGCAACATATTTTCAAATGTGATAGGAATGGCTTCGTAGAGCCCGCTTGAAAGGAAGATGTTGCGCGTGACTCTCGCTGCATCAAAAAACCATTCGCGCACACCGGGGAATCTTAGTAAGGCTTCGTCTTCCGGCTCAAACACGAACCATGGCCGTGTTGGCGACATGACACCAGCGACCATCCCAGCTCTCGCGATACGAAGGGCGCGGGTCGCTCGACTATTGATGATGGACCTGTGGCGCTTCTCGCCGCGATTGCGAAGATTCCCTTCAAACTGGCCTCGCCTGGGTTGCGTAAATTCACCTAGCTCCCGGTAGTGGGCGATGAACGAACTACGCTCCTTGTCCATCGCCGCCAAGCGCCGCGTCTCAAATTCGTAGAGTTTTTGGTCGTCGAGATCAAAGGCCATTACAGTCCAGTCAGAATGCTACGAACCGCTTCAGTATCTTGGGCTAGCCCCAACAAACTCGTCGATGACCCCGTTGCAGTCGGTCTGTTCCCCGCGCCAAGAACTGAACGCCGTCCGGTCGCTGGCTTGCTGGCTCTCTTGGTTGCAGCAACCGGCGGTGGCGGCGGTGGTGGCGACGGTGGCGGCGGCGGCGGCGGCGGTGGCAGCGATGGTGCGCTTGGCGAAAGTCCCATGAGAATCTCCTTTTTATCCGAGTAATGACCCAATACGGGATGGATTGTTGTCGTTGAGCCCTAGGGGGCTTGTTAAAATAGTACTTTGTCTGCCCCCCAGCCTTGCCGCTGACTGTCTCCGCCTGCGTTCAAGATCAGCCGCCGTCCGTCCAGCAGACTCTAGGGAATTAGCCTCAGCAATCTTCGGTGGCTCCGGAGGCTTTGGAAGCTCTGGAGGTTTCGGAGGTTTCGGAGCGAGGAGCGAGCCAATGATGGGGCCCAATGTCGAAATGGCGGCAAATGCGAGAAAAAGAGCGGGAGTAATAGCAAAATACAGGGTGCTGCGTGCGTAGGGGTCGGGCCATTCCCAATCAGTGAGCCATCGCCAAAAGGCTCGAAGCCTTCTACCAAGTTGCTGAGAGAGGGTCATAGTCTTGTACCTTCTGCCGCAAAAAACGTGATTGAGGTTTGATGACGGATGACACCACATCATGCGCGTAGGTCAAGGAGAGCGCGTCAGTCTCATCCGGAGAGGCCATGCCATGCGCGATCAAATACCGCTTGGACACCATCGTCACTTGTCCCGTCGGATGATAGGGGACAAATTCCCTGGACATCATTTGTTCATAGAGCAAGGTGCCAACTTCTGTATGGAGCGGAGGAAGGCACAACCCTCCTTGTAGCGCGTCACGCAACCGACCATAGATTTCATCCCCCTTATACAGGTAGGGAGAGGTTGTTTTCAAGCGTTTTCCTACCTTCACGTCGAAACATTCAACGCCGCGATGCCGCAAGGTGGCGACCACGCCCGCACCGATCCCTTGGCCATCAATGAACAGTCCGTCAACGTTCTTGCCCAGACGTTTAAAGAATGTGAGATATTCCATCACCGCGTCAGCGACTTCAACGGGGTCCAGTTTCGAATAGCGCCGCACCTCGAACGACCGGGCATCATGGCCCATGCGTGGATAGAGCACCGTGCGATTGCTTCCGCTTCCCGCGACATCCACGCCCATGACGAGGGGCTCATTCATCGGCACTTGCGGCAATTCGCGAATCGCGGCTTCCTCAATATCGAGCTTGTCAAAAAACTGATAATCACTCGAACTGGGAAACAGCCCGCGCACCCGCACTTTGAAAAAATCGCTGTTTTCCCCATAATCCTCTTTGAGCTTATTGAGATGATCCTGGTTCGACAGATACGCATCGCGGCTATCGACGCGAAACGTGCGGTATCGGTGACGGAAACGCCCCTCACAATTCTCATAAAATTCGCCAGAGTTCAAAATAGGGTTGCCGAAATCGCAGGTAATGGGTTCTCCTGTAAACAGGGAGCCCTGCCGCGCCGTGAAAAACTCATCAGCGACGACCGACGCTTCATCGAAAATAAAATAGGGGGTCGAGTTTGCGGCATGCAGCCCTTGGAACGAGCCTGCATTTTCTCTTCGACACGTCAACGCATCGCACCGCCACTGCTCGGGATATTCACGATGGACGAGACTCATCGCTCCACGAGACGATGAATAGCGAAACCAATGCTTGGTGCGTGACAGCTTGTGCCATTTGCCCACTTCCGCCCACGTCCGTGTCTTGAGCTGATCAGCCGTGCCTGCGGTGACCATCCCCCGTGAAAACGGACGCGTGTCGGCGATGAATTTGATAATCCAACTGACCAGGGCCGTCTTGCCCACACCATGCCCAGAAACCACGTTAAATTGTATCGGAGGCACAGACGTGACCCCATCAAATTTCCGTTCGCGTATTTCCTCCCCCAGTTCATCGAGAAACCGACAAGCCCATTCATCGGGCCCATGCCTGACATCAAACCGACTTTTCCATGGCTTACGTAGGGGAATTAACTTAATGGATTCTTCTGTCGCCCAAGGGAAGATCCCCATCACATAGCGCAACGGATCGGCATAGCAGAGAGAGAGGAACTCGGCAAGTTTGACATCTGGGTTCAGGCCAGTGACATCACCAGAGATGTCAAGTTCTGCATCAACGTCATGAGGGGTTGCAGGGAGGGAGTTGTCCATTAGGCCTGTGCCGCGCGCGAGACCAGTTGGTCCATTTTTTCCGTTAATGCCGCGTCAGCCTCTTCATTGTGTCTTCTGGGTTTCCGTGCCGACGCATTCTTCTGCCGTCCTGAACGCAACGTCTCAACGATTTCCGTATCCTTGCCAACCGTATCGAAAAAGCCGAGCAGCTTCGCTAATAATTCCATGGATTTCAAGGGATCAACTTTCTCAAACTTGATCTTATCCGGGCCATTCGCCCTCGGCTCGACGGTCAGCCCATGCACCAGACTCAACTCATCTGTCGTCGCCCCGCAAAAATCATAGTAGAGATCCCCGTTCTTCCTTACCTTGATAAACTTCGCAAGCCCCCCAAACGCAAATTGCCTAAGACGTTCGATCATTTCTTCCCGCGTCACGTCAGGGTGGACTTTCCGCACCAGGGCATTGCGCCTGGCCACTAACCGCGCTTGCACATGGGGACGCATAAACCATTTGTACGCCGTCTTGCACGTGCCCTCGGCATACCCATTGGCCCGCAAACTCGCCGCCATGTTTTGTTTGCCCTCAGTCAAATAATAATCCACGACGGCATCGATCTTGTCCTTGTCACGTCGCCCGTCTCCTTTCATCGCAACCCTCGCTGGTCACCCGTCTCAATCAATTGCTGGAGCTGATCCGCTCGCGCCCCCACTTGTCGCTTGTACTTGCTGGGCCCCGTCCCCGCCGAATTCGTCACAATCTCCTTGCCCGCTTGCACAAAATCAGGAATCCATAACCCCGTGGGCCCCGTCCGCCGTAACGCCTCGATCATCGCAGGAAACCCCGACCTCCCTAACTTGGGCAGATTCACACGCGTCAGCTCGTCATCCCCAAGCACCGTGCCCACCCCCGCCATCGCAAAATCTACCATCGCCGCCCTCCGCACCGGCCCCAATCGCCGAAACCAATCCACCTTCATCAATGTCTTGAAGATCCGCGCCACATCATTCATCAACAATCTCTCCGCCCCCGCCTCCGTGATCGACATCTTGCCATCAGCCCCCACCCGCACAAGATGCCGCTCCTCCGGCAGAATCCCCACCACACTCAAATTCCGCCCATACCCCAACGTCCGATTCGGCGGACTCGCCGTGTCCAAATGCTCCCCCCCAGCAAACACCGTTCCCGCCGCCGTCCCCGAATCATTCTCATGCCGCTTGATCATGCGCAGCATACGCTCATAGATCGCTGGCGGGAAGGCCTCACGAATGTCCTCCGACGTCGGGTTCCGCGCAGGAGCCGGAAATTCCACCAATTGACGCTCGCCAATTTTTGGTAACACCAATCCGCTGTCAAACAGTGATTCCGACACTAACAACCGCGCCTCTGTGCCTTCCATCCCTGAAGAATAGAACGCGATCACGATGAAGTCAAGAATGATTCATCTGAGGGCATCTACGTATTTATACCTAGAGTGTTTTCCATGGATGCGCGCCCTCCGGAGTGGGGCTACGTCTATGGAGGAGGGGGGGGGATACCCCCCAAAGCCCATAAAAAAAAGAGGGGGGGGGTGCATGGGTAGGGGGGGGGATATCAATCCCGTCAACGGCGGAGGCTGGCAAGCCTACCATCGTGGGGCAATGCAGCCTATGCCCACACGTAGTTATATCTAAGGCTAGCTACGCACAGTCTCGGTGACTAGTCGGATGAAGGCAGCATACGGGCAAGAAGAGCCGCACGTAGTTATATCTAGGGCTATTTGCGTACAGCCTAGATGACTGGCGTCGACGGTGGAGCGATGAATGCCGCAGAGAGCCACACGTAGTTATATCTAGGGCCACTTACATACAATCTATAAGGCATGGCGTCGACGGGGAAGCGATGAATGTCGCCGATGTCCACACGTAGTTATATCTAAGACCAGTTACGTACAACCTAGATGACATGGAATCGACGGGGAAGCGATGGCGGGAGAGCCTGGCATGGTGGGTGCATGGGCGGATGGGGGCAATGAGAAAAAAATACCTTCCTTATTATATAGGACCGTGTGGGCTGGTGGCCGGGTTTTGCATACGCTGATGGGCACAAGGCTTGCATGGGAAGGATTGGTCTAGACCTTGCATGGGAGAATGAGCATAAGACTTGCATAAGAGGATTGGTCTAGGCCTTGCATGGGAGATAATTCTTATCTTTTTCTGTCTCTGTCTCTTGACATGGTCGCCTTAGGGTGATATGATAGATGAGGGCCAGGAGGGAAGATGAAGTGACATAATAGCTTCCTTATTATATAGGACATCTGGGGATGGTGAGCGTCACGCCATCGTCAGGCAAAGAAAGGGGGGGAACATCATGAACACGAAGATCAACAATTCCTTAGATGCCACGTTATTGGCCTGCTGGGAGCAAAGCGACCCACACGGGCAGGAATCGCTCTGGGTCAAACCCACCGGATTCTGTTACCTCACGAGAGTGGGGGCCTCCCTGTCTGGGCTGTGTGGGAAAGGGAACTTTTCCTCAGCCATCTGCCACCGCGCGGGTATCACGCATCAGGTCGCCGCTGATTGGATACACCAATTTGCTAGAGGAGGGGTCACAATCTCTCCCTTCCTGTCATTCTATAGCCCGCTGAGGGTGGCGGGCGTGACACCATCGCCAGACAAGAAAGGGGACCCCATGATGCAGACGCCAATCAATACTTCCCCGTACGCCACGGTATTGGCCTGTTGGAGAAAGAGCGATCCTCACGGGACGGAATCGCTCTGGCTCACGCAGGACGGGGCCTGTTACCTCATGCGAGAGGGGGCGTCATTGTCTGGGCTGTGCGGAACAGAAACATTGTCGGCGAACAGCTCCTGCCGCACGTCCATTACGCATCAGACCGCGGCTGAGTGGATACAACAATTTGTCGCAGACCGCCACGACCGTGCTACACTGGAGACGACCCCAGTATTCACTCACAAGGAAGGAGAACTGCCATGACTCAAGTATTCATCCTTAGCATCTGTACCGCAGTCTTGACGGGGTGTTCACTAGTCACGCCGACCTGTCGGTCTGCGGTAGGCCCAGCACAACTGAATATCCAGGGCGGGGCGACAGGAGGGAGCGTCCTCGCGAAACTCGAACAGGGTGGGAGCTATCGCAGCTACCCGGCGATGAATGGGGTGTGTCTCGAGCCCGTGGCTGAGCCTGTGGCTGAGCCTGTGGACTAACGTCTGAGCAACCACAGGGACAGAAGAGAGGGGGACCACCCCGCGGCTTGGTGGACATCAGGCGTGGGCTCATGGCTCGCGAGGATCCGCGCCGACGCCTGGCAGCGGTCTCCCCCGCTCTCTCCTCAACACGGTGGCCTTCCTTTGGCCCGTCGCTGGTCAAAGATCTCGCGGACCACGGCCACCGGCCAGCCTCGCAGACAGCGCCAACACCAAAAATCTACGGGGTCGTTGCGGGCCTTGAATCGTTTGCAGTGTGAGCAGACCGGGTCGGTCCATTCGTGGCGCAACAACGATCGATCCCGGTCCTTCTCCGCGCACACAGAACATTGGGTGAGTGGCGGGGGCGCCGGACGTTTCCCGCAGCGTGGGCATAACCCTCGCGCTCGCAACCGAGCCAGATACGCTTGTCGCGCGCGTTCCTTTCGACCGGTGCACTCCACGCACAGCGCGGTCGTCGTGACCACCTCGCCACACCAGCCACAAAGGCCTATCCGTCGCCGGGCATCATAGAGCGCTTTACTGCCCATGAGTCATTCACGTGTATCAATGATCACCACCGGACGGCGCTGATCACCTGCCGCGCCGCCCCGTGCACTCATCCCTCTGAAGAAAATATATTGCTCTTACAAAAAAATCAAAGGCTTTCAAAAAAAAAGGACTTGGGGTTTTTTTAAAAAAAAAGAGAGGCTTTTAGATTTTGGACGAATCTTGCCTTAAAAGCCTAAAGCATCAGAGGAGAGAAGATTAAGAAAGGAAAGAAAGAAACTGAAAGATAATTAAGAGGCTCTTAAAAATGTCTCAATAGGAATTGAGAGAGAACAAAATGTTTAATGTGTAGTTGTATTCAACGTCTGTAGTTTGTTCTCGTTTTTTGCCCCTAGCAAGCTAGGTCCGCCGTATAGGGTATATACTTACAACGTCAAATGTTATTACGTTTGTTATAACGTCTTAGTTTTTTGGTGTTTTTTAGAGTAGTTGTTGTTAGTGACTTCAGGAATGTTGACGAGGAGCTTTTTCCCAAAAGTGACGAAGGAAACTTCTAATTGATATAGTTAGAGGTTTTTTTTCATTTTGTCAAGCTTTTTTTTAAGTTTTTTTTTAGTGCTATTTTTGTCTGTGTTTTCAATGAGTTAGCAGTAGGGACATAAGCCAGGGGGGGTTGACAAGGTTTTCGTTTCTGTAGGGTTTTTCGTGTGTCACGATGACACAGATGAAACCTGCGGTCAATGAGGGAAATCGGGAGGGGGCATAGAGGGGAGGAGAAAGCGCGGTGATGGTGAGGGGATGTGAGGGAATTCGGGAGACAGATGAAACCACAACAACACGGGCAGAAAGAGGGGAGGTGAGGTCATGGATCTGTGTGCGGATGATTTTTACATTGGGATGGAATGGGAATTGCAGGCGGCGCAAAAATCGAAAAAATCAATCATCGATTTTTATAATGAGCCCCTAAACAATTTCGTCAAGTCTCATTCGGAGTCTTTTGTCTGGACGGATATTGTCGTACCGGGAATGAAGGAGGCCCCGCTCTCCTACGAACATTTATATATCGGGGCTGATCTCAAAAATCTTGAGGTGCGGACCGTCCCAACGAAATTGGCCACGTTCCGGGATGCCTGCCGAGATGCCCAACACCGGCTCACGTCCATTATCCCAGCGATGACGCATCAAATACATGACGATCTCGCGTTTTTTTTCCCATCAGACATTACGGAGCAACACATAAATTGGGAGGGATTTCCGGTACGCACGAGTCACAGAGTTCAACAACAATTATCCAAACACCTCAATATCAGCCTCACGAGCAATTGGATTACGGCCGCCAACAACAATGTGAAATTTATAATCGATGGGCGTCCTAACGTGAGGGCCCATCTCAATGAATTTCGTGTACACCACTGTCTCCCCTACTGGTTTAGCAATTATCGTGGCTATTTGGAATATTTAGCCACGTTGGGTGACGACAATCAATTAGGATTTTGGCTCAGCGGGCTAGACTCAATCGATGGTGCACATGAATCCCTATGGGGTCGCATGCGAACACCACAATTGATGTGTTATACCGTTGGGCTGGATACGGTGATTTGGGTAAAAAATTTGTATTAGAGCTAGAATTCTTTTCTGTCTCTTGACCTGTAACTGCTAGGGTGCTAAAATAAAGAAAAGGAGATATCGATGGAAATGCGAACGTGCCCTGAATGTTTGAATTCAATCGACATGGATTTATGGGACGGTTGTCCTAACTGTTCGGCATTGTCGGAGGAACGTACAGGCTGGACACAGGGATCATGGCCTAGACAAGAAAATCTCGAGCTCGATGTATTAAATCCGGCCCGCGAATATGGGAAAAAACTCTAGGGAAAGGGGGATGACATGCAGGACGAAGATGAGCCA
>Ga0210039_1001067_pt1 | contig 26744 bp, 29 predicted proteins | sample CryGeyCG2114_250_3_FD_185460 | JGI IMG/M metagenome (GOLD analysis project Ga0210039, IMG submission 185460) | Groundwater microbial communities from aquifer - Crystal Geyser CG17_big_fil_post_rev_8/21/14_2.50 (SPAdes) (version 2) | ecosystem: Environmental > Aquatic > Deep subsurface >...
CCAAAGGCACCCTCAATATAGTAGCCGTCAAAGCCCGCGTCGATAACAGCGGCCTCGAAGGCGTTCGACTCGGAGGGTAAGCGCAGCGGATTGCGTGCGCCGTCGTACAGGTTGTGCAGCTTAACGATGTGCTCTTCGCGGCCTACGCCCTGCTCGGGGAAGACGCCATTACCCTCGTCCACATAGAAGTGCACGCGATCCCTAATGCGCGAGTCGGCGCTGGACATCACACGGCGGGCCTCTGCGCCTCGCACGCCGGTGCCGTATTTGCGCCCATCGAGGATAGGGCGTCTCTGCGGGGAGAAGTGGCTTCCGATTACACTGACAGCTCCTTCCTTTGCGGCACCTCCGGTTTGCTGATAAAGGAGCCGCTCGGCTCCGGGTAGCAGTCCCACGCTGAAGTCAGCGAGTGCACGAAATACCAGATGTCGATGTTCGGGCCGCACCCGGAGGATTGAGCTTGCAATAGCTGTTCTTTTAAGCGTGGCGACGCCAGCCGCACCTTCTCTTGCCAAAGCGTCAATGTCCCTTGAGGCCTTGGCTGCGAGTCCAGCAAAATCGGTAAAAGCAGCTCCTGTTCGGGAATCGACAAAGGACCGCGTGGTGAAATCGAAATAGACATTTTTTATCTCCGGCTGAAACTTTATGGCCAGATTATACGACGCGTTTAGCATCTGTTCAATGTTTTTTTCATGGGCGCCGTTAACCCACTGAATCTTTACACCAGTTTCCTGCTCGATAAAAGCAAGCTGCTTCGGGTGCAGGCGCATGTAACTGGTGTCCTGCGTCTGCACAGCGTGCGACAGCAAATTTTCCAGACGGCGCTTACTGCCCGCCACGGAGATGCCTTGGTTGTCGCCGAGGAAAACGAAGCCATTGTTGCGCGAAAAGTCAAGAACTGCTTTGTAGATTGCAGACCCCCGGCCCCCTTTTCCCCACTGCGACACATTCAGTTGGATTGTCTTGTCTGACAGGTCAACCATAACGTCCGCCGTGCGCGTCTTTGTTTTACCGTTTGGCAGCGGCTCCAGCGTTGTCAAAGACATCGCGTAGCTGCCATAGGGGATGAGCCCGCCTTCCATCGTGCGCGTAATGTCGCGGACAGCAGGCACATAATTCGGCTCGATGTTCGCGTATATCGCGCTGATAATCTCCTGCATGTTGGCGATTGCGCTTGCCGCGTTGGTGGGGTCTCCCGCCTTTGCGGTAGAAGTGCCAAACTGTGCGACCTCGCCATCGCTTAAGGTGTACCTCTCCCACATGACGCGCAGGTCTTTTAAATCGCGCGCGTCGAGGGAACCTTCAGGCACTTCGCGCACTGCGGCGTCGTGGGCCACTTGAGCATTCTGCGAAAACGTCGCAGCGGGGTCCATCGCTTCGTTTCTCGGACGCTTCACGAAATTGAAATCGGCGTCCATTTCCATGTCGATCTTGAATATGGTGCCATCAGGAAGCGTGGTGAAATACTGCTCCGGCGCGGTATCGTACACCGTTACGCCCTGCGCGACGGTGTACATGCCGTCACTGTAAATAAAACCGTTGCGGGTGATTACCGAATCCTGCTCGTACTTTTGGCCCATCGCCAGCGCGTCTTCTTCGGATATGCCCAGCACGATGAAAGAGTTCTCATCGGGGCGGTCATAGACGCCCTTGACCGGAATGACTTCGTACCCCGCCGCTTCAAGGTCGCTGCGCATTGCATCATTACGCGTGGCATTTTCCTCCGCAGACAATTCCAGTTTCATCGGATTCTCGGCGGTCAGGATTGACCAGTCGCTTTTGTGCAAGATGTCAGCTATACCCGCCGAGGTGAAGTCTTCCACGGTGGCCTTGTTTCCCTCCTGCGGGTTGTTCCCCGACATCTGCTGCGCGAGGAAGCGGAGGGGTATCATCTCCATCAGCTCCGAAGGGAGCAGGTCCAAGCGCGCGGAGTTCAGCTGATACAGCTCGACGAGCGGCGTGGCGTATGCGTGAATCGCGGACTCTGTGTACACGTTCATGGCGCGCATGCCCTCGATCACGCCGCGGCGCAGATTCTCCACCTCGGCGGCGCGCACCGCGCCTTTATCTTTGCGGGCGTTCAGGTATTGCGAATAAGCCGGTTTGTCTTGGACGAGCTGCACGCCGAAGTGCTGCGCGCGCGCTTGCGCATCCGCAGTCGCAAGGAACGCTAGCTCCTGACTCTGCTCCGGTGTGATGATGCTAGCATCCAGAGGGGTCAGCTCCGCGACGCGCGCATTGGTGCGTTGGTCTATCTCCGCGGGGGTGGCGGAGCTTTGTTGGGCGGCTTCGTATTCTTCGCGGGTTGCCGCTGGTGCCTCACGATCCGCCAGTTCCGTGGCCTGCTTTTCCAGCTCTTGCGTCTGCGCTTGGAAGAAAACTTGCGAATCGCCGTAGTTCATCCCTTCGGGGGCCCGCTTCAAGAGCGGAAGCAACGCGTTTTGCATCGCAGGATCGGTGACGTAAGTGACCAAGTCCGCTGTGCGAATGCGCACGGTGCTACCCTCAACGGAGAGCCCGTCCTGCAACTGCGCCACAACGTCAGGCATCTGTGTTTCCAGCAGGTTGAGGTCCGCCCCCGTTTGGGTGAGGACTTCATTCAATGCGGAGGCGTCGATATAAACTTCCGACAGGCCGCTATCCGGCAGCACTTCGGTCAGGTATTCGTTGAACTTCCCGGGGTGCCGCTGGCGTAAGGGGTGCTCATTCGCAGCAGTCACCACGTCGGACAGGCGGCTGAAGGTATCCTGCGCGTCTTGTGCCTGCCCCGCGAGAACGCGCTGCGCGTGCCGTGTGATTGCTTCTTCTTCCGTGAGTCCAGCGTCAGGCTGCTGGCCCGCGCGCCCCGCGAGCTGTACAGGACCCGCTGCGGCCACGCCGGTGAGATACCCTTCCAACGCTGAACCGAGGAGGTCAACGCTTGCGTCAGCGCGCACGACCCGGCGCCCTTGAAGCGTGGCCACCTCTTCCAGCGCGCTCTGCGTGCCTTCTTCCCCGCCCTCTCTGTGCAGGTTCTTCAGCACACCGCGTATGTTGCCGGTGAGCGCTTCCGCCGAGGCGCGCGCCCCGCCGGTGATGCGCGAGCCCGCCGCGGTGGCCAGCGCGGAGGGGAGCGCTGCGCGCCCCCAAGCCTCCGCCGCGAGAATCGCCCGCGCCGTAGCCGGGCTGTTGCTTTGCAGTAGCGTCACATACCTCGGCGACACTTTTATCAGCTCCGCCTCGGGCATGCTTTCAACCTGTGCCTGAATTGAAGACAGGGTAACAAGGCCCCCCGTGGCCGCTTCAGAGGCGATCATCCCCTGCGTCGCTGCCGCAGTGCGTGCTTCACGGCGCACGGCAGCCTCGGCGAGGGCTCCCGCTATTTTATCGGTGCCAGTGGCCTTCACAATTTTTTCGGCTTCAGCGATTGCTGCGGCAGCTTCCGCGCCCGTCTTTCCTTCAGCGGCCAGCGCGAAGGCTTTCTGTCGGGTTTCTTCCGCAGCGCGCGCGCCAACTTCTCTGGCGGTGCTTTCTATTGCGGCTTTGTTGACGGCAACCCGCGCGAGCGAAGACCCCGCACCCATAGACGCGAGGGATGCAGGAATGGAGGCCAGCGCGCTGACAGCAAAGCCCGCCGGGTTTTCAGCAATCGCGTTCAGCTTGCCGAGGCCGCTCGCCGCTGCGATATTTTGTTGCTGCCCCCGAACGTAATCGCTGGTGTACTTGTCCCAGTACGCACCCGCTTCCGCCGCGAGGGTTTCCAGCCCCAGTCCCGTGCCCTTTACGATGCCGAGCTGCGAGACATCCTGCGCCGCTGTGGCCGCTGCATAGTCGCGTGCGTGGCTCTCAACCGCCGAGGTGGTATAGGGGCTCGCCGCCGCGCCAATTATGTGCAGGGGCTTGTTGATAAAGTCCGTGATAGGGTTGCCCGTCGGGACTGCTTTAAGCAGCCCTGCCACGGTGTCAGCGGCGCCAGCGGCAAGAAGCGGCAGTGCCGTGGTGGGTGAGCGCAGGATCATACCCCCCGCGCGGGGGATCGCAGCAAGCTGGGACACCGCCTGCCCCCCAATGCTGCTCGCTATGCCCTTACCCTTCAGCTGCTTTTGCAAGAGCGCTTCAAGGCGCGCAGACTGGGGCAGCGCGTCCTGAATCAGCGAATAGTTGTCTGGATTTTTGGTGGCCCAAGCGTGCCCTTTGGGCGCGTCGGTTGCGAAGGCAGCGTATGCCTTTTGGATGTCGCTGCGCGCAATGTCCCCGGCGTATTCGGAAACCGACGCAGCGGGGATGCCCGTCTTTGCAGATAATTGCAGGTTGCGCGCTACCTCATCGGGTTGCTGCGTGCTGATTTCATCTATAAGCGCCGGGGAGAATCGGGGTGTCTTGATGCTGCTCGCGTAAGTTTGCAGCTCTTCTTTGGTGTACGGCATCCCTGCTCCTTCAAATTAGTGCCGCAAGTGTACCCTGAAACGCGCCGCATTTCAACGCACAAAGAAATTGAAAACTTCGTCTTCCGAAGGTGCACGTCCGAGTTCACGCGCTAAATCCGCGCGAGCCTCTGCAACCTCCTCGGGGGTGTGCCCCCCTGCTGCTAGCGCCCTCGCGCGGTCTTCAGGACTCGCCTTATAAGCCCGCACCTTGGTGTCCCAAAGGAAGCCCTTGTCCGTGATGATCTCGCGCATCCCCTTGCGGTAAACTTCTTTGCGCTCTGCGGAGGTCAGCTTCCCCTGCTTGGCGGTTTGCTGCTCCGTCAGCTTTTCACGCAAATAAACTTTCGCGCGGATGAAGTCTTCGGCGGTTGTCTTTGGCATGCTGCCGGTGTAGAGGTCGAACGCCACCTGCAAGTCGGCGTTGTCTGCCGTTGCTTCCATGACCTTCGCAGGTTTTTGCAATTCATCGCGGGCTTTGAGCAGTGCCTGTGCCGCCGGGGTGCCGATTGCGTTTTGCTGCGCATACGCAAGCACCGCTGCGGGGGACATACCGCCAAGCACGCGGGGGTTGCTCAACAGCGCATCCGTTTTTGCAAGGCGCGTGTAGCCCCTCGGGTCTGCTTCCGCTTCGCGCAATTTATTCTGCGCATCCTGCGACAGCGCTTGAAATTCAGGGGTGCGCTCCACCTCGGCGAAGGACCTGCCTGTCAAAATCTTTGCGTACACCCCTCCGACTTTTTGGTCAAGGCTATCTCTGCGTTCCGCGATGCGCGTCTTCACAACCCCCTCGGCAGCCCTTATCGCAGCGGGGTCACCGGCCAAACGCGGGTCATCCCGCAGCGCTTTGGACATGGCCTCTACATCCCCTGTGCTCGACGGGGACTCTAAAAAGGAGTCCGCTACCTCATGCCCCACGGTGAACGACAAATTGTCCTTGCGAACGTTCTCAATACGGGAGCTCACGTCAAGGTCATCTACAAGGGTGCCCTTTACCTTTGCGTAATACTCCGCCGCGGCGGCGGTATCCTTTTCCGCAAGCATCTTGTTTATCACGTTCGTGTGAAACTTCGATGTGGCTGCGCGCTGAAGCGAGGTGACCTGCTGCACAGGAATTCCGTCAACTGTGCGCATGCGCTCAAACACCGCGTTCATCTCCTTGAGGGATTCGTCTCTACGCCCCGCGTCGAGAGCGTATATTGTCGCGTTTTGCATTTGTGTGTTGATGGTGCCCTCTCGGGCGGACGCCTTGAAAGCCTCCGTCTCGCGCATCGCGTGCGTCAATAAGTCCGCTTGAAATGCAGTAGCATTGCGCTGCCGTGCAACGCTGAACGCTGCGCGCTGCCTTGGGGAGGTGAGCTCCTGTTCAATCTCCTGCGCGGCAGTGTCGAAGCGTTCTTGATAATCTTGCAGGAAGGGCTTACCCCCCTTTGGGGTGTTGATTACGCCATCGCCCTTGACCGACGTGTAACCCCCTTCGGCCATAGCAAGTTCCGCCCTGCGCTGCGCCAGTTTGTTCGTTGCCACTTCTACCTTCGCATCGTCGATCCGCGCGGATTCTTGTTCCACAAAACGCGCCATCTCCGCGCCGAATTGCGCGAGAGCGTTACCTTCCACGGCGCCGTCGTAGGTGGACACCCCCGAAACAGCGCGGAGGCCTTGGCGTGCGATATTGTCGGGGCTGGGGAGCTGTGCCATTTTTGCTAGGCGAACTTAATAACTTTAGTAGCTGACTTAACAAAATCATCAGCGGACAGCTTGTTTGCTTTAGTTTTAGTTTTAGTTTTAGTTGTACCCCCAAGCGACCCGAAGTCTAGGGCGTCGAATATGCCCTTTGCGCCGGTGAGCAGCGTAGAAGATGCCTTCAGCCGCGCGGCTTTTGAGGCAACGCGGCCTTCGTAATCCTTTGTATCGGCTTCGAGGTTGAGCCCGCGCGCACGCGCCGCCCCTTCATACAGGTCCGACATGGCCGCGATGCGGCCTTCCGTTTCGATGCCCGCCATCAGGTTCAGCACAGTGGGATCGGATGCGCTTCCCCCACCGGCGGCGGCAACGGCCAGCGCACGGGACATGAGCAACCGCGTCTGCCGTCGCTTTTCTTCGGCGCTGAACTGCGCGACAGCGTTTTCCTGCCCCGCGTTGTAGCGTAGTTGCTGCGCGGCGAAGCTGTTCGCTTGCTGCTGCCCTTGGCCCGCCTTGTTCTGCCCGCCCGCTGTCAGCAGTGGGAGCACAACCTTTCCGATGTCAATTAGCGTTTCGTAGCCCATACGTACAAGTCTCCTGAAGGGGTTCGGCCCACACGGCTAAAGCCGATGTGTCGTAATAGACTTTCCGAAGTGGGCTCTTCCTCGCTTCGGAATGCTAACACAAAGGGATAACGCTTGAAGAGTTTTTTGCTTTTTTCGATCAGGGCTATCACATCCCTCTTTCTGCGGCGCATTTCAGGTGTCGAGCCGCACACTGCGACGTAGTTATCTCCGCTGCGGTACACGCCGGAAAGCGCCACCACCACACCGTCCAGTTCGGCGACGATGGCTCGCAGACCGAAGAGGGGGCGAGCGCCGTACCACTTATCCACGTCCTTTTGCGTCGCCGGTCGGATAGTCATCCCCGTCATAGCTTTTCGTGCGTCGTTATAGACATCACCAGCCCAAGCAGGGTGCACGGTCTCGGGGCGTTCGCTTCAAGGCATAGCCGCGCGTCGGTGTCATACACCCCGTTCAGCTCAAGTGAATGCGCATCGTAGGCCGTCCAGATGGAAGTGGGGTCCACAAGCGCGCCCTTTTCCATGAGCGGGAGGTCATCCATGTGCTCGAAGTCCGCGCCATATTTCAGCCCCTGCGCATGCGCGTTCGCCATAACAATCCCGAGGTGATCCACGCGCCGTATCTGCGTAAGCGCGGAGCCACCTTGCGCAGCGTAGGCCAACTTGGTGCTGCGCGATCTTGCGCGATAGTGAAGCCCAGCAACCGCTTTACTTACCGCAGTGGGGAGCGTGATAGCCCCCGAGGCTACGGTGTACGTGCCAACGTCCGCGCCGTCCGCCCAGCAAACCACGGTCTCGCCTTCAAGGTGCCCGAGGCCGCTTATCGTCGTGGTAGGCGCGCCGTCGTACACAACGAACCCGTCGGCGTGCTTGGTGATTGGGCCCCCCACGCATTCGTCGAACCTAGCGAACTTTTCCAGAGTGCGAAGGGTGCTACCATTGATCGTGCGGCGCACCACGTAGTACACCTGATCCTCCAGCGCACCGGGCAGCACAACCACGTCCTCCACCGCGCCAACGGTCTCAAATTTAACCCAGCATCGAACTTCTTCAATGCTGTCCAAGATAAACACGGCTACCGTCCCGTCGGACAGCACGAAATGCACCCGCGTGTCTGGCTGTCTTTGAACCGCAACGCGGAGCACACTTGGCTGCGTAACTTCGGGGGAAATAGTGGATACATCCGTAGGGCCGTAGCGCCCCTGTACATCCTCAACGAGCGAGATGACACGCGACCCAGAGCGATCTACAAAAAACACCTCGCGGTCCACCGACGCGGCATCGGTGGCCGCGCTGCCCCGCGTGGACACTGGCCGCAAGTTGAAGTTGCTCGGCGTCATCGGCTCCTCAAAAGAAGAGGAACGCGCGGCCCACTCGGCGCCCTGCCCCCCGAGCAGCAACTTTGAACCGGCTTCCATCCAACTTATCTTGTCAACTGGCCCCGTTCCGATGCTGCGGGAGATTGGGCCTGCATCGCCTTCAAAGTCCTCATCAAAGCTGGTGTACGCGTCGGATATAGACGCGTCCACCTGATCCTTCCCCGCGAACCACAGGCGCCCCTCATGCAGCGCCACAACGGAGGGATAGCCCCTTCGGGGGGACCAGCGCCCCTCTTGCCACAGCCTCGTGGCCACAGTAGCGCCAAGGGTTTTTGTAACCACAGCCGTAACCACCGTCGGCGAACTGTACCCCACGACGCGAAGCCAGCCCGAAATAGAACCCGAAGCGTAGGACATGCGCAGCGTCGCGGCGCCCGAGGTATAGTCGCCTACTGCTACACCAATGCGGTAATAAATAATCTGATTGTCGAGAGTATCGTTGTAGCTGATCGTCGCGTTTGTGGTGTACGTCGTAACGTCCGTCCAGTCTCCCGGTGCGCCGATGGAGCGCTGTAAGGTGACCGTTGCGGCCCACGTACCCGTGCGGATTACCGTGACGGCGCGTTCAGCGGCCACGCCCGTCACCCGAATGGGGTCCGACCACGTATCCTCCGCCGTTACGGTCACAAACACGTTCTGCCCGACAGAGGCGAGCTTCATTAAAGAGCCCACATTTGACGGGCGGAAGTAACTGGACGACGCGGTGAGGTTAATCTCCCCCGTCAGGGCGCTCGCGGTCATCGTGATAGGTGATGTGTTCATCGCCATGAAAGGCCCGTCGTCAGTGATGAACTCTGCAACAGACCATGAGTGGACGCCACGTCGTTCTACTCTCATCGGCGCGACCCCCTCGCAGGCGATAAACACCACGTCCCCCGACTGATCGAAGCGCATGTCGTCGAGATTGCCCGATGTCACCCAAGGGGTCGGTAGGCTTAACACTCCCGCAGAATCGACCGTGATGGAGTCGATGAGCGTCGGGTACCCCTCGCGGCTTAACACCCGTACATAGAAGTTGCCTGTGGGGGTGAAGGCAAGCGAATGCACCCCGGGGTATAGAAACGTCTCACTCACGTATTCATCTCCGCCCGACGTGCTCCCTACGCGAATGTAGCACTCACCTCGCAGTATCGACACCCGTATAGCGTGCTCCACTCCGCTATAGGCGCCAACAGTAACGAGCTGTTCCCTGACGGCGGCCAGCGTGCCCGTACCTTGCAAAGATAGGTAACCCCCCGTGCGCCATGCGGAGACTGCGCCTGCTTCGTCGTAATTTGTCCAGTTTAACACGTCGGAAGTGAAAGTGCCGTTTACAGTTTGCGCGGAAACAGCGGGGCGGGTGACCAGCGCATCGTTCACAAGCACGCGCATCGCGCCGCTGGTGAATTCCAAAAGCGCTGTGTCGTTTGTGGCAAAGATGAAGGGCAGGTAGCGCGCGTAAGCGTCCCCCGCCGTGCGTTCAACCAGCCCGAGGCCGGGGCGCAGCCCCATAGGCCCCAGCACCCGAGGGAGCCAGTTCGTGCTTTCCTCGAACATGAGTCGCACGCGTTCGAGGTCGATGCGCGCGAGGGCGAGGGGGCTGATTATCCCCCGATTGAAAGCCAGTATCTCTGCGTTTTGCCTAGCCATATAAATTCGCTTTGCTTCCGCGATCCACAATCGCACCGCCGCGAGATTGCACCCACGCCCCCTGCGGGAAGAACTTCGTCGGCCCCTGCAAGGCGTCCTTGGACTTTGCCGCGACGAGCAAGCGCGCGGCGATATTGTCGAGCGCTTCTTTGTCCGTGCCGCTTTGCTTTAGCCTGACGCTTGCGCGCGCCGCAAGGGACGCGGCCACATATCTCACAAAACTCTCGGGCCACAGGCTGGTGTCGCCCCCGTAAGCGGGATCATTCGACACGTAGCTGATAAATATCTGGTCGTAGTCCGTGTACCAAAAACCCGTTTCTTCAGTGTATTGTAGCAAGGGGCTGTTCAGCCACTCGTCTGTGCAGAGCATGGAAATTTTTATAAAATCCACTGGCTTTTCAAAAGCCCTGCGGAAGCCAAACGTGGGGGTGATGCTTGTAGAATAGTCAAGTCGCGCAACGCGCTGGGCAAACTTCCAGTTCCCCTGTTCGAGGCAAAACTTCACATGCCCCGCGCCGGTAGTGGAACCCCACAGTGCATCAAGCACCCTTCGCGGTTCACGATTCTCCGCGAGGGAGGCCAGCTCGCGCTCCCCAAGGTGCTCGACAAGTGCTTCGTTGTATATTGCGAGCTGGTCGGCCATAGCTTACCCCATGTCTTTCGCATTGTCCCGCAGCCACGCCTCGGCGGTGCCACGGTCATCAAAGCCTTCTTTCACGTAGGTCTTGTCTTTGCTGCGGATCACAGACCACTTGCGCTGCGGCCCCTTGAATTCCACAATGAAAGGTGCCTTGGGCGCGTCCTTCACTGCGACGGTCGGTTCGTTGATCTGTGCCTTGTTCAGGACGTGCAACTTCACATGGATGTTCGAGCAGGCGACCACCAAGGCTTCCGCGTACCACGCGCCGCCTTCGGGGAATATCTCCAGCTTGTCGCCGACGCGCAGCTTGGGCGCGACGTGCACCCAGTATTCGGGCTGCATGACATCCTCAAGGGTGTCTGTTGCTGCGGGGGAAACACGGTGTACGTTGCGCACGTAATCCGCTGCGCGGATGCCATCAGGAATCAATTTCGACATGTAGGTGTGCTCCTTTGGGTTGTTAAAAAGAAAGAGGCTCCAAGGATACCCTGAAGCCTCTTATTTTGCAACCGTTACGCTTTAGTCGGTGTTGGTCGCACTGCCCACGACGGTGCCATCAGACAGGTTAACGGCGCCCGGTGCGGCAGCACCGACCGTGACAACCTTGTGCATAGTCAGCGCGGCGGCATCGGTGGTCGAGTCTTTGTGGTAAACGATGTCGTTTACCTTCATGCCCAGCTCACCACCATTAGTGATGAATCCAGCCGTGTCGGCAGCTGCGGTAGCGTCAGCGGAAGAGTGGAGCCAGATGCGCGGGCCAGCGATGGCCTGTACGATGAGCGCCGGGGGTGCGGAAGTAGAGTAAGCCATGGTGATTCTCCTTTATTCAAAAAGTTGTCAGGTCCCCTCCCGAAGGAGGGGAAGCCTATTAGGCTGCGGCGTATGCCGAGCCGTCGTGGTTAACGACTACCACACCGCTGTTTTGCAGCAGCTTGGAACCCATGAACACCGAAGTACGGCAGAAGCTGTAGTCGTCTTCTTCGTCATAGCCCACAGTGGTGCTCAACCCGCCGGTGTTGACCGCGTGGCCGATGGCGCTCTTATGGTAAATGTAGCACTTCTCGGCGTTGGTGCCTTTGCCCGTCAGGTTCGGGTGAACGATCCAGTTCACACCAGCCCAGCGGAACATGGTCAACTGGCCTTCAAAAGGCTTGTTGTTGACGTAGTCAACAGAGGCGAACTCCTTGGTTTGCATCAGGTAGGCATACATGGCCGGGGTGATTACACCGGAGATGTTGCCGTCCAGAGGCACCGAGTTGTTGCCGAGGATGGTAACTGCGTGCATGACCAAAGCCAGCGAGCCAACTGCGGCGGCGCCGGTGTCCTGCGTGGCGGTAGCCAGTTGGGTCAGGATGTCGCTGTCAATCTTGCGATTGACCACAGCCATCGAGGTTTCTTGCATGATGCGACGACCATCACCTTGCGACGCAAAGATGTTAAAGCTGGTGCGGATCGGCTTGTCGTGCCATTCGGTCAGGGTGCAGGTGTTCTGCGTCAGGTTGTCAGCGCGACCCGGAATCAGGCCGTTCAGGCCACGGGTTACGGCGTTGGCGGAACCGGAGTCAGCGACCAAAAACACGGCGGAATTGCCCTTGATTTCGGTTTCAGTGACCACGGTGTTGCGCAACAGGGATTGGCGTTGCTCGAAGCCCGCAATGAATTCTTGGCGGTACTGCGTTTGGAAGGCGGAATCGGCCATGATGTTTACTCCATAAAGTTGTAGAGGAAAAAGTTCTTCCGCAGCTCGGGGTATCCATCCTGCTTTTGTCGCCGGGTGCCCTTTCGGATCGGTGACGCGGCCAATGGGGCCTTACTAATCGGGTACGTGGTGGGGTGGCTTACTGGCTAACCAATTTAGCCACCCCAGCTACGATTTCAAACAAAGCTATTACAAGCCGAGAGACTTGTCAACTACTTTTTTTCAGCGACGTTGCAGCTTTTCCTGCACGGAAATCAGCTCGCGGTAGCGGGACTGCATCTTTTCCGACTGCGGGCCTTTCCAGTAATCCGACTTGTGATCGCCCATCAGCTTTTGGATGCCCGCGAGCTCGGACTCAATAGCCTGCGCCGCGTTGCCGCTGCTGCCGGGGACTACCGTGGCGACAGGGTTTACCTCCCGCGCGATATTCGCCAGCCAGCGCAGCACCTTCACGTCGCTGACAAGGGGCGTTCCATCCGCAAGGCGGCCACCGATGATGCCTTCTTTGACACCTTCAGGGGCTGCGTCAAGCAATCCGCTTATCATGTTCTTGTTCAACTGCATCTCGCTGCCCCACTCCGCGCGCAGTGTGGCTGTGGCTTCCTGCGTGATCTCCGCGTCCAGCTGATGCCGTGCAGCGAGCTCGCGTTCCTGCGCGTCTTGATACCACGCCACCGCTGCGGATGCTTGCTCGGGGGTCATGTTCGTCGCATGTGCTGCGGAGGCGATGAAGTCGTCCACGAAAGAGGCGTCAGCCTCGCCGAGCGTGCGGCCTTCAGGAAGCGTGATCTCATAATCCTCGGGTTTTTCGGGGATGCCATTCTCGCGGCGCCAATCGGCAACTTGCTCCGGTGTGGGGTCCTTCGGCAGAGGTGCCTTCAGCCCTCCGGTGGCAATCTTGTTCTGCGCCGCAATGAGCGCGTCGATCACCGCTTCTTCCGAGGAATAACGCTCCAAGCGTTTCAGCAGTTTTTCGTCGCCCTTCGCGTAGTCCGTGCGGAGGCTCGCCCAGTCACGCGGCGCGGCGGGTGCATCAGCAGGTGCATCAGCAGGTGCATCAGCGGGCGCAGCGGCGGGTGCAGCGGCGGGTGCAGCGGCGGGTGCAGCGGCGGGTGCAGCGGTGTCAGGTGCATCGGTAACGGGTGTTGCCGAGCCTGCATCAGGGGTGGCGGCAGTGGTCATTTTGGCTTTGCTCCTTTTGGTTGAACTACTTTTTAGCGCCCGCGAGGGCACCGGTGTTTACTTTCAGCAGCTTGACTATCTCCAGCCCTACGAAGCGTTTGCCAGATACAAAGGCGTGCTCTCGGGAGTCGGGCCGGTAATCAAGGTCATAGGTGCCGCAGGCGTTGTTGATTATCCAGTTCATCGCGCGCTGCTGTTGCCCCGAGTCGGCGTCTCCCCTAACAAGGGCTTGCAGCGCGGAGGCATCAGGAAGCTCCCACGCGGGGGGCGCGAACGCGGCGGGGGCGAGCATCGCCTTGCGGGTCATGCTGCCCCAAACCCTGCGCTAGGCTGGGGGTTGCCCGCCGAAGCGGTGCCCAGCGTGCCAGCGATGTCTGCGCTCTGCTGAAGCTGCTGTAAGAGCTCCGCGTTTTGTTGCTGCTGCGCGCGCTTGTCGGCAAGTCCCTTTGCTACTTCTTCAGAGCGGGTCCACTTCGCAGGGACGCCTATGCCTTCCAGCACATCGCGCAGCGCAGCGCTCGCGTCAATAATGTCCACCGTGTTCGGATCGAGCGCGACGGCATCCGCGAGCATGGACTTCGCTTCGAGGAACCGTTGCCCTTTTTCGCGCTCGATGGCGTCGTGCAGCGGACTCTCGAACTGAAAAATTAACTCCGCGCCCTGTAACTCTTTGGGCAAGTCCAGTGGGGACCCAAGGGCTCCCGCGCGCAGCATAATCTCGAACGTCTTGTCGCAAAGGGGGCCATTGTAATCAATCTCCATCGGCTCGAACAGGGGTAGCGCTTGTCGGATATATTCCTGCACGCGCTGGCCCACTTCATACGCGGTCATCTCTCCGGCGGGCTGTGGGAGCGCAATTTTGTTCAGGAAAAATGCCTCGGAAATCATTCCCCGCAGGCGATCCGCCATGTCAATCCCCAAGGGGATAGCGTGCGTGTCTTGCGTCAGGGGGCGCAGCACCTCTCCCAAGCGTTCATCGTATTCCGCGTCCACCCATGTGATGCCCCCCGCATAGATGCTGATGTCGGAGCGTATTGCTTCCTGCACCGCGAGCATCGGGGGGTTCACCGCTTTTTCGCCCGCGTTCAGGAGCACGCGGGTCATCGCCTGAATCAGGCGGGAGTCAGGCAACGCGGCAACGGTCGCGGGGGAGTAGGCATACTGGGAGCCCGACACAGTCTGCCAGCGGGGGATTGTGTATTCTTGGGACATCAAACCGACCTCTTCCATGAGGTGCTTGTTATCCACGTCGAAGTACAGGGAAACGAATGGCGTGCGGAAAGTTTTGAGGCCCCTGTAACTATCCAAAGGGATAATGCAGTGGCGCACGTTGTACTCTTTGAAGGGCTCCTTCGCCAGCACTGTCTTCACCTTGTCGTGAACCTTGTCCCCAAAGAGGGTCACAAGCTCGCGGGCTGAAGGTTTCCAGCGGCGGTGTACCGTGCCCACCATGCCTTCGGCGTCTTCCGCCCATGCCACGTCGCGCAGGTGCCAGCAGCGATATAGCAAACCGTTGCCTTCTTTGTTCATGGACGCTTGAATAGCGCATTGGCCAAAGGTCGCAAAGTCGTGGTCACCTTCCTTGGTCGCCCTTGCAAATTGGCTGCGCCTGTCGTGCATCGCATGGCGCATGCGCTCTTCGGCACTTTGCAGCCAGCCCTTCGCTTCGGTGCCCAGCTGATCGTAGTTGTGCGTGCGCACATGGAACCACGCTTTGCTGGTAGGGCGCAGCATCGAGCCGATTGCATTCCCCAAGTCTCGTCGGGCGATGATCGGGTAGGAAGTCATCAAGTTGGAAGCGAACTCCTCGCCGATGTTGCGCACAGTGGTGAAGTCCGCGCGCTCGGGGTAAAAGTTGTCCGCGATCGTTTGCCACAGCGAAAGCAGCCCGCTCCGCTTGTCAAAGAGGTGATCCCCCTGCTCGATTAGCTCGTCGATATAGGCCATGTGTTTTTACGCGAGTGCCGTCTTGTCCGTTTGCACACTGGGGAGACCCCGCTTCAGGGCTTTGCGTAGCAATTTCTTGCGGAACGCTACGTCTTCATCCAAGGTTGCATTGCCCACGCCGGAGTCGCGCGCTACCTTTTCAGTGCCAACTTTGGGCTGCGCGCTGCGCTGCTTTTGAATAGCGCGCGTTCGAGCTCTTCCACGGGCGTCGCCAATGTAGGGCCCGTAGCCTCCCACGGGGGCGTTGAGCCCCGCAGGTTCGTTAGGGAGCTCGACGCCCAGCAGACTGTACCTTGCTTTTTTACTGGCGTAGTCCGCGGTCAGTTTACCTTGCGCAGCAACTTCAGCGCTACTAGGAACTCTGGCGGGGGCGTTGGGGTCCAGATTGCGATTGCGAAGAGTTTTAGGATACAAGGTGCTCCGTGAGCTATATCGACTTGACATTTTTTAACCTCCCAGAACCGAGTCTTTTACATCGTGATTGGTGGACAGAATTGTGCTTGCCCGTCCGCCTCTTTGTTGCGCGATGAGTGCCTGCTTGCGCTTTTGCTCCGCCGCGTTCTGATCCGCTACAGGGATTGCAGGCGCAGGCGTTGGCGCGACGGGCTCCGGCGTGGCGGGTTTGTTTTGAAAAGTGCCGAGCGCGCCTTTTATGAGTGCGGGTACGACTGCCGCTATGATTTCCCCTGCCATTTTCTATCTCCTCGCGGGCGCTCGGCCCATTAAAACCTTCGGTGCGGCGCGTCGCGCTTTCCAGCCACCGGGGACGTTCATCTGCTTCAGTCCATCCCACCAAGCCATCACGACAGCGTCACCTTTGTCCGTTGACCTGCCTATCCTATCACAAACTTTTTCTTTTGATTCAATTTTTATTCCGTTGGTGCCAACTTCGTAGGTGGGAGCGCACAAGTCCGCCACCAGCTCGGCATCTGGGGGGAGCATAATCTGCGATCCGCCCTCCTGCGAGGGGTCAAGCGCTTCGCGAAAACGCCAGTACGCTTCGGCGCGCACATTGAAAAACTTCAGTTGCTTGTCCACCGTGCGGTGCTTGGATGACTTGACGCCCATATAGCTCTTCACGTCAACCCCGTTTTCCTTCAGGTGGGCGTAAGCATCCGCGCCCCAGCCGCCGCCAACGTCAACGATCACTTTCGCGTTGTTGCGGCGCTTCGCCACCACAAGCCCCGCAGCTATTTTGCCATCTGGCGTTTCCTTGCCGGGGACTGCAACAAGCGGTGCGTACCAGCCGTCGTGCCGAATGGCCAGCACCGTCTGGTCGTTGCCCCCCTGCGCAATGTCCACGCCGATGCAGCACATGGGTACTCCCACCGGTGGGGTAGAGCTCCACCTCGCTTGCGCTTCGCGTATCCACGGGGTAGGGATGGCTTGCCAGATGTCATCCGACCTTGTGAGCAAGAAGTTGCCCGAGATAAGCACCTCGCGCGCGGCGTCGGGCAGACCGGCGAGGCTCTTCGCATACTGCTCCGCGTCGTAGTACGGGTTATCCGTGAACTTTGATGAAATGAAGGTGCGACTTTGCGGCGCGACTTTCACGCCGTGGAGTTCGATGAAGTCGTCCTTACCGCACTCCCTGTCACCCTGTCCGTCGTGGCTCGGCAGGAAGTAGCGCAGCTCCCCTTCCTGCGCGGGGTTGGGGTGCTGTGGGTTGAGCCAAGGCGCAAAGTAGTCGATGAGCCAGTCGCCGGTTGAATTCAGCGGCGGGTTGCTGCCAAGTACCACGCGGCAACGCTGCCCCGCGACTTCCGTGCGCAACCAGCCGATCAGCATACGCACTTGGCTCTCTGGAATCTGCGCGGCCTCATCGACACAATTTTTGTTGATGAAGCCGCCCACTGTGATGAAATGATTTACCTCTTCAATCTCCAAGTCGAAGAGTTCCAAAGGGCCAACAGGCTCAACAGCGAAGTCACTTTCAAAGTGCACCGCCGTGCTTGAGCGTGGCGCCTGTGTGTAAGGGTGTGCATACCACCACTTACGGGTAAAGAGTCCGTTGCGATTGTCCGCCAGTGTAAGCGTGGGCGCGTAAGGGCGAGGTGCGACGGCACACCAGCCAGAGGGCGTCAGCAGCTTGTGAGTCGCGGACTGCACCTGTGACACCCCCGAGGGCAACGTGACGCGCACAGCGTCTTTTGGGGGCGTGGGGAAGGCATTTAGCACTTTCCTCGCGCCTTCCAGCGTTTCTACCTCATCACCGACCTGCACCTCTTCCACGGGCTTGTAAGAGCCGTCCGCCATCAGCACGGGAGTTCCCCGCCCGACACAAATCAAATCATGCGGGTTGCCTTGCTTGCCGTCGATGCTTTCACCAAGGCCCATGAAGTCGATCACGCCGCCCTCGGGTTTGCGATATAGAGGGCGCATGCCGCCGACTGCGCTGTTTTCTTTGCCAAGGATATTGTCCAGCGTGTGCAGTACCCCTGCAAGGTCAACGAAGTTGCGGCGCACAATCAGCGTGCGCTTGTGGCAATTTAGAGCAAGGCCAACTTCAAGCGCCGTTTTTCCGCCGCCGGGTGATCCTCCGTATAGCAGCACGTCGGCTTCCGAGAAGTAAGCGTCACTTTGCGGGCCGGGGCTGGGGATGAAGGGTAGATGCTTGGTCGCCTCGTAAGCTTCAGCAATAACTTCTTGCTGTTTCTTTTCAGGCAGCCCTGCGAGGCGTTCTAGAATGTCATCTAGCTGCACGGCGCGGAGGATTAGGCACTGAATTGGCCGATGGCGATTACGGTGGCCCCAGCGCCCGTGGTGACTTTCCACGGGCCTGTTTTGGCTCGCGCGCCAATTTCCACGCTGCGGGGTCCGACCTGCGCAGAGGCGGCGGTCTGCACTACGATGCTTGTTGCACCGTCGATCAGCGTGACTCCGGCGGTGGCTGTTGCGATGGTATTGATTACAAGGCGAGCAAGGAAGTCTCCCTGGGCGCCGGTACCACCGAGTACCTGCGCGGTTTGCGATACCGCAACCGTTTCGTAGTCGGAGCCGCCGACTTCGACGGGCTGGTTGGATTGCTTGATGGACATGGTTCAGTTTCCTTTCACAGATTGCAACAGGGTGAAGGCAATGCGGCGAGCCGCATCGTTCGGGGTGAGACTTGGTGCTTCCTTCGGCGCATCACTTTCACCGTTGGCATTGTCCGAGAGGCCAAATGCTTGCCGCTCCAAGCCAACCAGGTTCTTGTAGGTTTCAGTCAGCTTTTTGAAACTATCAATGCGCCCCGGGGTGCCGGTAACCTTGCGGTACAGGTCGTTCAGCTTGTCGATGCCCCTGGCGTCGGGCGCGCGCATCAATTCCGCCAGTTGGCCGAGTTGCTCCGCGCTGGACGTTTGCAGTTCCAGCTCCACAAGCAGGGATTCTGCGAGGCGCTGGTAGCGGGGAATCGTAGTGCGATGCTTCAGCACAAGGTCTGCTTGGTTCTTCGCAGCTACCTCGATGGTCAGCTTATCCGTGAGTTTGGTTTCAGCACGCTTGGCGGCTGAAACCTCTTGAGCTGAAACCAGCGCTGCTGCCTTGGCTCGAATCTTCGCTTGCAAGTCGCGCTCGACGCCGAGCTTGCGGAAACGCTTGATGATGGCCGTGTGAGACACCCCGTTCTCGGCGCCAATCTGCGTCGCGGACTTGATGCCTGCGCGCCAGTCCATCTCGATGGCTGGCCAGTCAAGGTCTTTAGCTGCTTTTGTGCGTGCCATGGTGCAATTTCCTTTCAGCGATGAGCCATAACTCTACTTGACTTTTCCAATTTTGGCAAGATATCGCTGGGAACTCTCCGAGGAGGTCGCCGAGGCGCGCCGCTGTTCCCGTGCGCTCTCCGCTTTGAGAATGGCTTTGCACTTCGCGTGGTTCCCCTCACGGAGATGCCGACCGCAATGCTTACAAAAAAAACTGAATTTCATCCGTTGCCGCTTTTCTTTGCGTTAATCCCGCTTTGCATTGTACCCTAAAAGCTTCTGTCTTGTATGTGCCTTGTGCGCGCGCATGTGTGGACTTGTCCGGGGGGGGGTTTTGCCAGAACAAAACACTCCCTCCCACACAATGTCACACACACACCGGTGAAAAAGGTCACATCACTTGTTTATCACTTGTTTATCACTTGTTTGTCACTTTTTATCACTTTTATCGCACAAAGGGGGTGTGACAAAAAAAGTGGTGAAATGTGATAAAGGTATGATATTATAGTGATATGTTTAGCCGTGGTTAGAATGCGGGTTACAGAGCGATTTTGACCCCCGGTGTGACATTTTTTATTGTTAAGAATCATGTAGTTAGAGTTATCCACAGGTTTTTTTACGTTAATATAATCAAGGAGTTACAACATGTCTAAAAATAGTGTGCAACAAAAATCAATCAAAAAACAACCTACTTTGCTTTCCCAAAAGGTGAAGTGGCTCCGCATTCAGGGTGGCTTTTCCCAAGCCGACGCGGCGGCGGAAATGGGTGTTTCCAGGGAAACCTTCAACCGCTGGGAAAGGGGCTCACGGATTATCCCGCCGGCGAAGCTTCAAAGGCTGCGGCACATCGTCCACGCCTCGTGGGCCGACTTCGTTCCCGAACTGGTATATGACGCCGACGGCTACCCGGCAGGCTTTTCGGCGAAGGCCAAAGACGCGTTATACGACGAACTGGCCTACAGTGACCTGTCCGAAAAGGAAAAGGACGCAGCCCTGGACGCTTGGGATGAGAAACTTATTGCTTTGGAAAAGGAAGAGTACCCCGCCCGGGAAGAGCAAAGGACACGCATAGCGGAAACGAGACTCTGCGAGCGCATGCTGTCCCCCGCTGCGCCCCTCACTGTGCGAGCTGCTGCCGTGGAAAAGGCTATGAGGGATTGGCGGATTACTAATGCCGCTTTTTTAGAGGGAGTCGCTGCGCGCTTCAGGTGACATGAAGCTCCCCCGGCGAATGCCGGGGATTCCTGCGGCGCTAAACTAGGGCGAGCCCCCGCGTAGTTACTTCGGCGGGGCTTTCCGCGCATCCCGGCAGCTTCAGGAACCCCCGTTCATTCACCAAGGTGCCTCTGTCAATCAGCGCAGTGATGGCTTTAACAGCCTTTATGCGCCTCTGGTCGCACTTCCCTTTTTCGGTGGGTGGCATGTGCGCCACCACTTCCTCAATCAGCGCCGCGTACCCAAAGGCGCCCGTGGCGAGGTCGATACCATTCGCGAACACGCGTAGGGCAGTGCGTTCATCCACGTCTTCCTTGGCTCCCCTGGGCGCCCTGCGGGAGGCAATGGTCGCCCGTGACGCCCCGCCTTCTACAGGTTGCACGATGCAACTTGTAATGTCATCATCATCCAAGTCCTTGGCGATGGTGACAGTCTCCAGCCGGAAGTTGAACTCCACGCCGTCCATGCCGTCCTTCATCTTCGTAACGGTCGCCACACGGTCGTCATCGCACCGTGCGACCTCTATCTCGGCGTCCGCCGCCGCCCGTAGGCCCGACCACCCACGAGCGCCCTTCGAGGCGTCCTTGCCCGCGTGGTGTATCAGCACGACGGTCGCGCCGGTGTGCTTGTGTATCTGTCGGCAGTGCGCGAGGGCTTTACCTACATCCTCGCCCGCGTTTTCATTACTCCCCGCCATTACCTGCGCGAAGGTGTCAACGACCACCAGCGAGGCGCGCCCGAAGGTGCGTATTGATGCAATCACGTCCTTGATGTCAGCCACCTGCATAAAGTTCGGAGCGTCTGCGATAATTCCGAAGCCCATGCCAGACAGATTGACATCATGCTGCACAGAATAAGCACGCATACGATTGCGCATTCCGCCAGCGCCCTCCGCGGCGACATAAACCACGTTTCCTTGTGCGACACGGTGCCCCCTCCAAGTTTCGCCCCGCGCGACGGCGCACGCGAAGTCCGTTACGAAAAACGACTTGCCAGAACCCGACTCCCCATAGACCACTACCAGCTCGGCCTTGGGGATGACACCCTTGATGATCCACTCGGGCGGCGCCCCGTCGGCGAAGGTGCCTACCTGCACCACGGGGAATCGTTTGGGCTGTTCACCTTTAGGGGGCTGTTCGCCTTTAAGGGGCTGTTCACGTTTCGTGAACGCGTCTGGTTCCTGAACAACGTCAAAGTCATCGAAGGGGTCTTCATAGGGCATGCCAAGGGCGTGCCTGAATTCATCGTCCGTTCGGTGCTCGCAGTGCGCGTGCAGGCATTGATAGTGCCCTTGGGCGTACCCACCGGTGTTGGCGGGGAAGTAAGTCGTTGCGGATACGGCAGAGGGGCCTGTGTGCTCCGCCTCGAAGGGGCAGGTGATGTGCAGTCGGCCATCGCGCTCCGTGGCTTTTACCCAGTCATGGGACAGCAGGAACTGGGCATCAGTATCATTCTCGATTGCCGCGTGCAGCACCTTGGCCTTGCTGGGCAGGGTAGCGGTGACAGAGGTGCCCTCTTCCGCATAGGTAGTCGCTAGGTGCGTCCACAGGGCGTCCACGGTCTCAAGGGTGAGCTCGGGGATGGAGTGGGGCAAACCGGACATGCCGGTCTCATCCAGCCACTCGTACCTCGCGCCAGAGGGGTGCGTACCTATCGCAACGAACTGTTGCCCTGTGCCCAGTAGCTCGATGATGCCCTTGTCCCCAAGGCGGATCACGCGCTTGGGCAAATCCCCGAGCAGCTTGAAAGGCAGCAGGCACTTGCTGGAGTTTGCGCGATAGCGCAGGGGGAGACCCACCCACTCCAAGAAACCTTGAATATCCGCTTGGATGGTCTCCGCGAGGGCGGCGTCTTCCACGTCAATATCAAGTGCGCGCAACGTGCGCGTCTGAATGCAGATACCGTAGTCCGGCTCCTTCGCCCAGCGCGCTACCTCGCCTGTGGTGGCTTGCTTGCTTGTCCAATCCTTTATGCCACCAGCTTGCCGCCCGCTGTAGTACAGCGAAGGCGTTTTGCCAAGCTGCTTCATCGTTGACTTTTCGCTGATTGCAGCGTGCGGGTTGGATACTACGGGGAGGAGGTCGGAGGTCAGGCCGAGAACGGAGGAGAAGTGTGCCCAGTCGGCGGCGTTTGCGCCGAGGTTGCTTGTGCTCAATTTTTTTACTCCCTACAAAGTTGAATGGGCCCGGTGAGCCGTCGTGTAGGCAACGGCAGGCGTGCGCGCGCGTGTCCCGGGTGCGGCATTATAATTCAGCAGCAGTTGAAATACCAGCCTTGATGAACTTTTACGACAAAGTCGGCCAGCGCGTAGCAGGCGACGAACAGCATACCCCCGTCGAGGGTGTACAGGTCTTCCGTGGTCATTGAGCCTCCCGAGTGGGGTATCGAGTGAAAAGTCTGCGGAGCGCATAGTGTCGCGCCGCGCTCAAGATAGTGAACAGCCCCGCCACGCCGAGATTTTGATTAAGGCTGGCATGGATGCCCACCGCAGGAAATATGAGCAGCTGCCCCAGCAGGGACACAAGAAGCCCCACGGTGATGTTGGCGAAGGACTCAAAGAGGCTGTGAAGTTTTGGCTGGTTCACTTTTTTCCCTCTTAATAATTTCCTGCATACCCACCCATGCCGCGTAGGATGGCCTGATTTCGCCTGCCTCCCAGCGCTGGACTGTCCGCAGGCTACACCGCCACAATCTAGCGGCGGCGGTCTGGGTCAGCCCACCCCGAAGGGTGATTACCATGGCGGGGGTGATAACGTTGGAGCGGTTTTTGTGGCTATTCATTTTTTGGCCGCCTCTGTGATCCGCAGCTTGCCGCTGCGTAGGTCATCAAAGGATTGTTGATTCTCATCCGAGTAAACGTCTGGACAAACTACATCACTTTGCAAAGCAGAGAAGGCCTCCGCGGCTGTTGCAAAAATGCCGTCAGAGGGACCCCATGAAAAGCGGTAAGTCCTGCCAAAAATGAAATCGTTCCCCCCGCGATCAACAAACGATACCTGCTGTTTTCCGCAAGCATCCAGTTCACGCTCGATCACAATTCCGATGCGCACCTCCGGCGTATATTTGTTGCCATTCTTCGCGCCGACGCCGACAACAGCAAAATTTGAGCAGGCTTGGAAAACTACTTGTCCTTTTTTGAATTGGGTGTTCATTTTTCATCTCCTATGCCCCTTTAATCCGGTGGGCGTTCCGTGCTGCGATGTGTTCATCATACGCCATTATGGCGTAGTGTCAAGCACTTTTTTTAGGGCTGTGAAAATTGGCACGCATCCTGTTACAGCAGCGCCTTCAGCACCTGAAGAGCCTCGGACACCGTCTGCGCTTTTTGGGTGGGGTTGTGCACCCAAGGCAACATGCCGGGGTTGGCTACGCCCATGCAATTAGGGACACCGTTTTCCACCACGTAAAGCAAGGTGCCGTATAGAAAAACCCCATCCGGCGAGGCACCCGCCTGCGGGGGCGCGCCGACCAGTTGGACCTCTAGATACTTGAAGGTTTCATTTGACATTTTATTTTTTACCTAATCGAGCAGGATAGGAGCAACGATCGTCTTGCCGCGTTCTTTGTCCAGCAAGGCAAACTGTTGCGCGGGAGGCTCCGCAGAGGCCTTGATGGACAGCGCAAAGGCGTTATACCCGATGAGCGAGCCGTTGCACAAGAAGTTACCGCCGTCCATGCGCTGATGGAAGTGGCCGAAGCAGGTCAAGTCCGCGCGCTTTACCTTGTCCCACTGTGCCAGCGCTTTGTTCACAGGGATAGTGATGCCCCCGACGCCGCCTCCGTAGCGTATGTCGTGGCCGTGAAGGAAGCGCACGCGCTTGCTGAAGATGTCGATATAAGTGTGCGCGCCTTCCGTGATGATGAACTCCGCACGGGGCTCATCCTTAAACATTTCGCGCAAAGAGCAGAACATAAAATACTCATGCGAGTGGCCATTCTCGGAGCCAAACTCCGAGAACTTCGTAGTGCGCCCATGGTTGCCCGACTTGCAGACGATGACCAACTTGTAGGGGCTGTTTTGCAGAACGAAGCGAATGCCCGAAGCGATGATGCTCTGCGCAAAGATAGTTTCTTCCACCGGCGCGAAGTAGTTTGTCTCTACGGCTTGCGAGTGCAGGTGCCCCGTGATGAAGTCGCCCAGCAAGCCCAGCACCACGGTGCCAACGCCCACGTCCTTCCCCGTCATCTCCGTCAGCCGCAGCGCGTTCACGAAGAAGTTGTCTCCGCGCGCTTTGGCGATGTCTGGGTTGTACTCATTCAGCCCATTCGTCTGATCGAGAGTGACGCGCTCTCCTACGTGCCAGTCCGACGCGAGCCAGATTGCCGCCGCCTCCGACTTGTCAGGCGCCGTCGGCTGCACGCGATAGGTAAAGGCGCTTTTTTTAATAGCAAGAAGGGCCTCAAGTTGACTCTCCAAGTCTGTGACCTTTGTGCCCAAAGCCTTCAGCAATATCCCCTCGTTTTTACGCACTTCGCGCGCTTTCAGCTCTGCGGTGTGCATGTCAACCGACACGGGGGGCGCCGCCACGGGGGGCGCGGGCACGTCGGCGACGTACCCGTAGATTGCCGCCGCCTGTAAGCGTCCGACGAAGGCGCTGCGCTTTAAGTTCAGCGCTCGCGCCGCAGCAGACTTATTACCATTATATTCTTTCAGCGCGGCTATAGCCTGCTGTGCGAGTTCTTTCGGAAGTGATGGTGTGGACATATTAGTTGACCTTTCGATTAAAGTGTTGGCACGCGGGGTCCTTCACGTCCACCTCGGGGCGCACAAAAACGGCGTTTTCTTCGGCACCGTAGGCGTACACCGGTGGGTTGACGAAGCACACAATAGCACCACCGCGATCCTTGTGGCAATAGACACATTCGCCGCAGCAGGGGCTGCTGTGTGACGCCAAAGTAGGCTTCAGTTTAGCCACGGTAGTTTCTCCGCATCGGATACGTGCAGGCTCCATGACATAACCACCTTACCCTGCGGGACGCTTTGGACCCCCACCAGCGCGCCGTTGATAAAAAGTTCAGCCTTCGTCTCTTCGGGGGGCCAGCCGAGGGGGCGCCCAAGCTCTCCAAGCTCCCCCTCAAAGAGGGTGTAGGCACCTGCGGCGAACTGCAAGACACTGTCCCAGTACACCGGCCTGCCTTCCAGCCACGTATCGGGCGACATGCGCAGGCTCCCCGTGCCGAGCTGGCGTATCATCTCGGAGGCGTCCTCAAGAGCCACCTCGCGTCCCCTTGCGTCGCACAGCTCATCGCCTTGCGCCACCAGCCGCAAGTCGAAAGGCCGCAGCAGGGAAAAGTCGTGGTTTTCGTTCAAGGGTTCGCTGTTCATTTTTTGGCTCCTTTGTAGTATTCGCACTTGCCGCAGGCTTGGCACAGTTCACCGCGTGGAAGCTCCGGCAGGTGCGGCAGCTTCTTCGCTGCCAGCTCAAGCGCGCGCGCCGTCTCGGGGGTTGTGCTCGCGCGCCCTCCGGTGCGATACCCGCCACCGATCTGGCGCAGCACGCCGAGTGACGTACCGGCCAACTTGGCCAACTTCAGCGCCTCTTCTTTGCGGGCCTTTAGCAACCATTCCTTCATCTTGTTTTTTGCCACGGTGATACCTCCATTTAGTTTGTGATGCTGGGCGGCAAGTATAGCGCGAACTAATTTTGAAAGCAAACGAAAAAAAAAGCACTTGACAACTGTGTAACACCTGCTATTATGCAAGCGTAGTTAAACAAAACCACTTACTAGGAGAACGAAAATGAGCACATTGAAATTCAACATCGGGCTGGTGTCCAGCAAAACCGGAGAAGTCATCGAAGCGGGTCATGCCCTCAAGCAGCTCTTCGCGTATCTCGACGAGCCAATCACCTCGCTGCATTCGCTAAAGATCGCGCGTTCGGATACGGAGGACACGCTCGTGGTGGGCTTGGCGCACGAAGTCAAAGACCCGAGGCCTTTTACCTTCACGGATAACGTCTTCGCGCTGGCCGACGCGTTGGAACAGGACTGCATCGCGGTGTATAACCCGACGAATGACCACGGCGGCCTCATCGGCCCGAATGCGAAGAAGTGGGGCGCGTTTGACAAGTCGAAGTTCATCGAATAAAAAGTAGTTGACAACCGTGTAACATCTGCTATTATGCAACCGTAGCTAAACGAAACCACTTATTAGGAGAACAAAAATGAGCATTGTCAAACAACTGATTGGTCACACTTCCGAAGACACCGCGTACTTGGTAGGTGATTATCCCTACGGTTACACGGCGCGCACTTCAATTCGCTACTGGGTTGAAACTAAACCGAAGCTGGGTCAGCGCTTCGTGAGTCAAACTCTGAATCCCAAAACGAAAAAGTGGAACAAGCCGAAATGCTCGACGTACAGCGATGCAATCGTAATCGGGCTGAACGAAAAAGGTTACGTTGAATATGCCAACGTGCACACCTACTCCGGCTACGAAGGCTTCAAGGAATTCTTCGACAAGTATCAGCTCGACGAATACCAGCAAGAAAAAATTGGCAACATCGTCCGCCGCTTCGAGCAGGTGCACGCGAAGCAGAAGGAACTGGCAGCAGCCGGTGAGGCCAGCGATTTGAGTTCCGCGTTCAAAGCGTGCGTGCTTGCCGACATCGCGCGACTTGAACGCGGCGAAGAGCTGGCCGCGTGAAATTACTTGACAACCGTGTAACACCCGCTATTATGCAAGCGTAGTTAAACAAAA
>Ga0210039_1001074_pt1 | contig 26579 bp, 20 predicted proteins | sample CryGeyCG2114_250_3_FD_185460 | JGI IMG/M metagenome (GOLD analysis project Ga0210039, IMG submission 185460) | Groundwater microbial communities from aquifer - Crystal Geyser CG17_big_fil_post_rev_8/21/14_2.50 (SPAdes) (version 2) | ecosystem: Environmental > Aquatic > Deep subsurface >...
CTGATCGGGCGCGCGGTGGCGACGCTGGGCGAGAAACTGGTGGAGGAATTCATCATCGTGGTGCTGGTGTGCATGCTGTTCCTGTTCCACTTCCGCTCGTCGCTGGTGGTGCTGCTGACCCTGCCGCTGGGCATACTCGCCGCGTTCATCGTGATGGGCCTGCAAGGCATCAACGCCAACGTGATGTCGCTCGGCGGCATTGCGATCGCAATCGGCGCGATGGTCGATGCCAGCATCGTAATGATCGAGAACTATCACAAGCATCTCGAAAAGGCCGGCCAGCGGTTGGAAAAGACTGGCGGACAGCTGGAAGGCAAGGCGCGCTGGGATGCAGTGGCCGATTCGGCGGTCGAGGTCGGCCCGGCGCTGTTCTACTCGATCCTGATCATTGCCCTGAGCTTCGTACCCATCTTCGCGCTGGAAGCGCAGGAAGGCCGAATGTTCAAACCGCTGGCGTTCACCAAGACCTATGCCATGGCAGCCGCGGCCGGCATCGCCGTGACGCTGGTCCCCGTGCTGATCGGCTACCTGGTGCGCGGACGCATCACGCCCGAGGCCCGCAACCCGATCAACCGGGCATTGATCGCCGTCTATCAGCCCGTGCTCGCGCTGGTGCTACGTCATCCCGTCATCACGCTTGTCGCCACGCTTGCAATCGTTGCCAGCACTCTGGTGCCCTACCAGCGCATGGGTTCGGAGTTCATGCCCGACCTCGACGAGGGCGACCTGCTCTACATGCCGAGCGCCTTTCCGGCCGCCTCGGCCGGGAAGATGGCCGAGATCCTGGGCCAGACCAATCGCCTGATCATGTCCGTGCCCGAGGTCGAAACCACCTACGCCAAGGCCGGGCGCGCCGATACCGCCACCGACCCGGCACCGCTGACCATGGTCGAGACCACCATCCGGCTTAAACCCCGCGACCAGTGGCGCGACGGCATGACCATGGACAAGCTCATCGTCGAGCTCGATGACCTGGTGCAGGTGCCCAGCCTGACCAACGCCTGGATCATGCCGATCAAGAATCGCATCGATATGCTGGCCACCGGCATCAAGACGCCGGTCGGCATCAAGGTTTCCGGACCCGACCTGGAAGTGATCAACCGCATCGGCGAGAATATCGAGCGCGTTGTCGGCAAGTTGCCCGGAACCGCCTCGGTCTACGCCGACCGGGTCACCGGCGGACGCTACGTCACGATCGATGTCAATCGCAGCGAGGCCGCGCGCTTCGGTCTCAACATTGCCGACGTGCACGAGATCGTGCAATCGGCCATCGGCGGCATGAATGTCGGCCAGAGCGTGGAAGGACTGGAGCGCTACCCGATCAACCTGCGCTACCCTCGCGAGCTGAGAGAATCATTGACGGATCTGCGGCAACTCACCGTCATCACGCCGGGCGGTGCCGAGATTCCGCTGTCGGCGGTGGCAAGCGTCTCGGTCGAGTCCGGCCCCGGCGTGATCCGCACCGAAAACGCACGCCTGAACGGGTGGATCTATGTCGATGTAACCGACGACGACCTCGGCAGCTTTGTTGCACGCGCGCGTCAGGCGGTGTTCGACCAGGTCGATCTGCCGGCCGGCTATTCAATCGCCTGGTCGGGCCAGTACGAATTCATGCAACGCGCCGTCGCCCGGCTGCAGCTGGTGGTGCCGGCCGCCGTAGCCATCATCGTGCTGCTGCTGTTCATGAATTTCCGCAACCTGATTTCGGTGGCGATCATCCTCGGCACGCTACCGCTTGCGCTCGCCGGAAGCTACTGGCTGCTGTACCTGCTCGGCTACAACATGTCGGTGGCCGTGGGCGCCGGCATGATTGCACTGGCGGGCGTTGCCGTCGAGATCGGCGTGCTGATGATCGTCTACCTCGATCAATCGCTGAAAGCCATGCGCGCATCGATCACCGAGCAACGGCGCAAGCTCACGCTCACCGAACTGACGCAGGCGGTCATCGACGGCGCCCTGTTGCGCGTACGTCCCATTCTGATGACTGTGGCCACCATCGTGCTGGGTCTGCTGCCAATCATGCTCGGCTCGGGCACCGGCGCCGACATCATGCGCCGCATCGCCGCGCCCATGGTCGGCGGCATGATCAGCGTCACCGTGCTGTCGCTGCTGGTGGTTCCCGTGGTCTATTTCCTGTGGAAGCGGATGGATCTGGACCCCCCCAAGGAGATTCACTCATGATCAACCAAATTCGCAAACCGGCAACTCACAAGCGGTACGGTGCCATGGCTGTCCTCGCACTCCTGATCGCCGCCGGCTGTAGCGCCGAGGCCCCGCCGGAAACTCCGGCGGCCGACACCTCCACGATGGTGGTCTATCACGATCCCAATTGCGGCTGCTGCAGCAAATGGATCGAACACCTGGAACAACACGGCTTCGCCGTCGAGGCCGTCCAGGAAACCGACATGAACGCAATCAAGCGCAGACTGGGCGTACCGGAAAACCTCCCGTCATGTCATACCGCGACTATTGGAGACTACGTCATCGAAGGTCATGTCCCGGCCGAAGCTGTCCAACGTCTGTTGGCCGAAAAGCCCGACATCGCCGGCATCGCAGTGCCTGGAATGCCGATCGGCTCACCGGGCATGGAACACGGCGACACGCGCCACGCGTTCGATGTCGTCAGCTTTGACGAAGCCGGCCGCACCACGGTATTCAATCACTATCCAGCAATCATGGAATAAGCCTCCCGGAGGCAGTCAAATGTCACAAGGTCGGCGCACCAAAACAAGGAGCGAAAAATGAACCATGACCACGAAAACTGCCAACACGATAATCCGCAAGCCAATGCGACCAGCAGCGCGGATCAGGAATTCGATAAGGTTCCAGAAAACTACACCGGCACGGTCTACACCTGTCCCATGCATCCGCAGGTCCGTTCCACCGCTCCCGAGTCCTGTCCGCTCTGCGGCATGGGCCTGGAGGCTGAAACGGTCAGCCTGGAGGACGACGACCAATCCGAATTGCACGACATGCAACGGCGCTTCTGGGTCGCGGCTGTGCTCAGCATACCAATACTTATCCTGGCCATGGGCAAACACGTTCCGGGTGTGGATATGGAGGCGCTGGTGCCACACCGGATCGGCATCTGGCTGGAGTTGATACTCGCGACTCCTGTCGTGCTCTGGGGCGGTTGGCCGTTTTTCGTGCGGGGCTGGCGTTCAGTAGTCAGCTGGAATCTGAACATGTTCACTCTGATCGCCCTCGGCGTGGGAGTGTCCTACTTCTACAGCATAGTCGCAACCCTGTTTCCTGAGCTGTTTCCCGATTCGTTCCGAGGTGACAGTGGCCAGGTCGGGGTTTATTTCGAAGCCGCGGCGGTCATCATCACGCTGATCCTGCTGGGGCAGGTCCTGGAGCTCAGAGCACGAAGCTCAACCAACGCGGCCATCAAGACGCTACTCGGACTGGCACCCAAGACCGCCCGTCGGGTCAGCGCGGGAGGGTCGGAGGAAGACGTTCCGCTGGAAGATATCCAGCTTGGCGACCACCTCCGGGTGCGACCGGGCGAGAAAATTCCGGTAGACGGCTCGGTTGTCGAGGGCAGGTCATCCGTCGACGAATCCATGATCACCGGCGAACCGATCCCGGTCGAAAAGGGCGAGAGCGACAAGGTCATCGGTGCCACCGTCAACGGGACCGGATCACTGGTGATCGAGGCCGAGCGCATCGGCAGCGACACCATGCTTTCGCAGATCGTCCAGATGGTCGCCCAGGCAAGCCGTAGCCGGGCACCGATCCAGAACCTGGTCGACGTGGTTGCCGGCTACTTTGTCCCGGCGGTCGTGGTGATCGCCGTGATCACGTTCACTGTCTGGAGTATCTGGGGGCCGGAACCGGCAATGGCTTATGCCCTGATCAACGCCGTGGCGGTGCTGATCATTGCCTGTCCGTGCGCGCTGGGGCTGGCAACACCGATGTCGATCATGGTCGCAAGCGGCAAGGGTGCATCGATGGGCGTGCTGTTCAAGAATGCCGAGGCCATCCAGACATTGCGCCAGGTCGACACTCTGATCGTCGACAAGACCGGCACGCTGACCGAGGGCCGACCACGGCTACAGAAGATCATTGCGGCCGAGGGCTTCGACGAGGAACAGGTGCTCGGGCTGGCCGCCTCGCTGGAGCGTGGCAGCGAGCATCCGCTGGCGGCGGCCATCGTCCAGGGCGCCGAGAAACGGGGGGTTGCGATCGATCGCTACACCGACTTCGAATCCGTGACCGGCAAAGGCGTCAAGGGCCGAATCGGCGACCAGCAGGTGGCGCTGGGCAACCAGGCTTTGATGGATGCGCTGGGAGCACCGACCGCGGCGCTGGCCGAACAGGCCGAATCACTGCGCACCGAAGGCCGGACCGCGATGTTCGTTGCGGTCGATGGTAAAGCCGTTGGTCTGGTTGCGGTTGCCGATCCGATCAAGGGCACCACGCAAGAGGCGATCGAGGCCCTGCACGCCGACGGCATCCGGATCGTCATGCTCACCGGCGACAGCGAGACCACGGCCCGGGCCGTGGCCGAGGAACTGGGCATCGACGAGGTTTTCGCGGAAGTCCTGCCCGAGCAAAAAGCCGACAAGGTTGCGGAATTGCAGAACCAGGGACGATTCGTGGCCATGGCTGGCGACGGCATCAACGATGCGCCGGCGCTGGCCCGCGCACAGGTCGGCATCGCCATGGGCACCGGTACGGACGTGGCGATGGAAAGCGCCGGCGTGACCCTGGTCAAGGGCGATCTGCGCGGCATCGTGCGGGCGCGTCAGTTGAGCCGCGCGACCATGCGCAACATCAAGCAGAACCTGTTCTTTGCTTTCATCTACAACAGCCTGGGCGTGCCCGTGGCCGCCGGCGTGCTGTTTCCATTCTTCGGCATCCTGCTCTCGCCAATCATTGCCGCGGCGGCAATGTCGTTCAGCTCGGTATCTGTGATTGGCAATGCGTTGAGATTGCGAAGCGTCATCCTATGATTGGTACGATCAGAAGTAGTGCCTCATTCAGCTTGTCTCTCGGCGTCCGTGGCAAGGCGTCGGCGCGAAGTCTGTCGCTGAACCTGCATCGAGCACCGACAACGCAGCCCACGGGCGCAGAGAGGCAAGCCACGGGGGCTCCGGACGAATCTGCCCTCGGCGTTAAGCTGACTCGACATAGAACAATGACGCCTTCGCCACCTTGCCTTGCAGGCGAATCCGGCCGGATCCCTGAATGTGGCGATACTTCTGATTGTATTGGTAAGGCAAAAGCATCCGGCCTACACCAACACCCCCTTACCCCGGTTTATTCATGACTCGACCTGCTACGACACCCCCAGGCTGTGCATCGGCGAGGTTTTGCTCGGTCGCGCATCCTCACCTGCCAGCATTGACAAACAGGGCGAGTACGGCTGCGGTGCGCTCGATCGCGAAACACCGTGGCGACAAGACCTGGAGCCGTCTCGCGACGGTCGGGTCATGAATAATCCGGGCTAGCGACTCGATACATGCTGGCCCGTCGATACCCTTCCGCGGTCCGGGCCGTCTTACTCGCGCTGTACGGCTTTTTCATACAGACCGGGAAACCGGCCCTCTGGATCGCATTCGTGCTTGAGTGCCTGGTAGCGTGGCCGGTCGTACTCGGTCCAGAACGTTGTTTCATCATAGGTACTTCGCGAGTACAGGCTTTTCTTGCCACCGTGCTTTTTCACTAGTTGCTCGACGCGCGCGTTGTAGTGGCCGTCGGGTTTGCTGGAGCGCACCATGTCCCAGAAGCCGAAGTTGATGTAGGGCGTATCCGTTCTCAGCTTGAACAACGAGAATCGTCCGTCGGGCACGACGAACGGGCAGATCCAGACCGGGCGGATGCCGATTTCGGCCTCGAATTCGACCAGGAAGGCTGCGGCGTTTTCGATCGGGATGTCGACATCCTGGATTACCGATTCGGTGCGCGGACGCAGGTGACGGATCAGGTTCAGCGGTCGGTGGTGGCTGGCGCGCATTATTTTCTGGTAGGTGACGCTGTTGAGCCGCTTGCGCCCGAGAATCAGCCGCACCGGTTTGAACTGCGCCCCGACGTTCTTGCTGCACCAGAACCAGTCGGTATCCCACCGCCAAAGGTAATCGTGAATGGTCAGGTAGTCCTCGTGCTTTTCGCGCAGGCTTCGCCAGTATTGACGCATGTAGCTGTAGTCGCCAGCCCGCACCGTGGCCGGCAGGGCACCGGTTCGATGCGCGCGTGTCAGCACGAACTCATCCGGGCCGAAGCACACAGCCTCCAGCCAGTCGCAGGCCGGGTGGGTACATTCGGTGCCGATGGCTTCGAACAACCGGGCCGGATTGCTGTAGCGGACATACTCCAGCCGCACGAACGGCTGCACCGGGATCAGGCCGATCCGAACCCGGGTCGCGTAGCCGAGGCTGCCGTAGGAATTGGGAAAGCCGAAGAACAGCGCCGGGCGCTGATCCGGAGAGCAGGTCAGCACGCGGCCGTCGGCGACCAGTACATCGAGTTCGTGCATCGTGTGATGCACCAGTCCGTAGCGAAAGCCGCCGGACTCGATACCCACGCCGCTGACGGCACCCCCGACCGTAATGCTCTTCAGTTCCGGAACGATGGCGGGTGCCAGACCGTGCGGCAGGGTCGCATCGACCAGGTCGACGTAGGTCGTCATGCCTTCGACATCGGCATAGCCGGCTTCAGCGTCGATTTCGATGACGTGGTTCAATGATGCCGCGTCGAGCTCGGTGCGCTCGTCGGCCCCGCGCGGTCGAAACAGGTTGCTGGTGGGTTTTCGCAGCCGGACGGGTCCGCTGGAATCAGCGAGTGCTGCGGCCATCGATTGCACGCGGGCGCGGTGATCGGGCCAGGCAGAACTTCGATCGGCGCTTTGGCCCTTCATGCTGGAGGCAAGCCGAATGAAACGGCCGCCACCCCAGCCCTTCCACGAAAGCAGGGCAGCGAGTCAAACAAGGGGCTAGCTCTCCCCTGCTTGTGGGCGGGAGTTGAGGTGGGAGCACACCTTGAGCAGGGCACGAAACGCTTACCGCACCGGCACGTAGCGCGGGATATCGCCGTGACTGAACACCAGCTGCCACAGGTTCAGGCCACGCGCGCGGAATGCGCCGGCACAACTCAAGAGATAGTAGCGCCACATCCTGAAGAAACGCTCGTCGAGCTCCTCGCTCTGGCGCAATTCCGGCCAGGCAGCCATGAAGTTGGTGGCCCAGGCCATCAGCGTGCGGTCGTAATCCGGGCCGAAGTTGTGCCAGTCCTCGAGCACCAACAGGCCTTCTTTGGCGCGCGTAAGCTGCGCCTCGGACGGGATCACGCCGCCGGGGAAAATGTACTTGGTGATCCAGCGGTCGGCCGCGTTACGGCTATCATTGCCGCCGATGGTGTGGACCAGCGCCAGGCCGCCGGCTCTCAATCTCGCCTTTGCCGTCCTGAAAAAACCGCGGTAGTTCATCGGGCCGACGTGCTCCATCAGGCCGACGCTCACGACCCGGTCGTAGTCGTCCGATTGGTTGGCGGCCTCGCGGTAATCCTGCTGTCGAATTTCGACCGGAAGGCCCTTGCAGAGCCGGCGCGCGTATTCGACCTGACGGCGACTGATGTTGTAGCTGACGACCTCGCACTGGTGATCTCCGGCCAGGTAGCGTGCCAGCTCGCCGAAGCCGCCGCCCAGTTCCAGCACGCGCATGCCTGGCTCCAGGTGCAGCTTGCGCGCGATCAGCGACAGCTTGGCACGCTGCGCGTCATCCAGCCTGGCCGCTTCGCCTTCCGGACCGTAATAGGCACAGGTGTACTGCATGGTCGGGCCTAGCATGGCCTCGTAGAGCCGCGTTGGAAGATCGTAGTGCTGTTCGGCCACCCGCCGCGAGCGCCGCCGGCTTTGCCGGTTCCCAAGCCGGCTCAACAGGGCCAGCAGCAGCATCGACGGCGCACGAATCTTGCGGTCGATTCGAACCCTTAGCAAGCGGGTAAAGAATTCATCCAGCCGCTCGACATCCCACCAGCCGTCCATGTAGGACTCGCCGGCGCCGAGCGAGCCCTCGGCCAGAACGCGCCGGTAGAACTGCGCCTCGTGCACCTGCAGATCCCACGGCCGCGATCCACCTATTTCGATCTCGGCTGAGCGCAGCAGATCGGCAATTTCCTGTCGAGCAGACATGACGGAACCGTTCACCTCCGAGCTCAGGTTCACCCAGCCTAAACCGATGCGCTCGATCAGGTCAAGATGCAGCTGGACCTGCACCCGACGCCGGTCCGAACTCAGGCACGGTAATCCGGATTCGGATGGTCGAAGCGGCAGCCGGCCGCCCAGGCCTTGCGATCGTTGCCGTGCGCCGGCAGACCACCGGCATCTTTCAGCATGCGCGCGGTGTGCATCAGGTTCCAGGCCATGATCGTGGTATTGCGCTGGGTAAAATCATTTTCAGGACCGCCCGAGCCTTCATCGGCATACGACGCGCCGGGACCCGCCTCTCCGATCCAGCCGGCATCGGCTTGCGGCGGGATGGTATAGCCCAGATGCTGCAGAGAGTAGAGGGTGGACATCGAGCAGTGCTTGATGCCGTCCTCATTGCCGGTGATGATGCAGCCGCCGGTCTTGCCGTAGTAGATCGACTGGTTCTTGTCATTGAGCTTGCCGGATTCGGCATACAGGCGCTCGATGATGACCCGGCAGATCGAAGACACCTCGCCCAGCCAGATCGGCGTGCCGATCACCAGGATGTTGGCGGCCATGACCTTTTCGCATAGCCCGGGCCAGTCATCGCGCTCGAAGCCATGCTCGCGCATGTCCGGATAGACACCGGGCGGCAAGGTCAGGTCGGCGGCGCGCAGCATTTCGGTATCGACCTTGTTGGTAGCCATGATTTCCCGGGAGACCTTCATCAGTGCCTCGGTGTGGGAAAACTCGGGCGAACGCTTGAGCGTGCAGTTGATGAACATGGCCTTCAAATCGGAGAAATCGAAGTCGTGACCTTGGCAAAGGGCTAGCTGCTTGTCGTTCAGGGTCATGTGCGTGTGCTCGGGGTTGGGTTGGAAGCCGGGTTTATCAGATTTCGCGCGGGTGTTCTGTGCGGTCGCCCTGGGCGCGCCCGTACCGGCGCGCCCAGGGCGCAGCCGTGATTCCATGCAGCAGGATGCTCAAGGTCACGGTGAGCGCAACGGCCGCCAGCAGTTCCGACTCGCGCGCCAGATCGGTGCTTTGCATGACCATCAGCAGGAACAGCACCGAGGCCAGTCCTCGCGGGCCGAACCAGCCAAGAAATGCGATCGTGTGCAGCCCCAGCTTCAGCCCGGTCAGGCTGAGTGCGATCGGAAGCATGCGCATCAGGGTCAGCGCGAAGATCGAGAAGATGAAACAGTTCAGCGTCAAGTGCTGCATCGCCGCCGGCAACAGCATGGCCCCGACCAGGGTAAACGTGATCAGCACCAGCATATGCGCCTCGGTCTGCTGAAATTCATACAGGAACCGGCAGCGGCGCCCCAGTCCCTTGCCAAAGGCAAGCCCACCCGCGAACGCGGCCAGGAACCCGTTGCCGTGCACCGCCTCGGCCAGCATGAAGGCACCCAAAGCGATCGCCATGGCCGCGATTCCTTCGGCCCATTCAGCCATCCATTCATGCTCGTCGGCCAGCCCCACCAGGCGACCGCCGGCATAGCCGATCGCAACGCCGACCAGCGGGCCGAGCACGATCTGGCTACCGGCGAATTCAAGCCAGTAGCTCGCTCCGTCACTCGAAGCTCCTGCGGCGAGGGCTGCAAACAACACGACCAGCGGCAGCGCAAGCCCATCGTTCAAGCCGCTTTCAGTGCCGATGGCGTTGCGAATACGTTCGGGGATGGCTTCGTTCTCGGTGACCGCCTGGCCGAGTGCTGCATCGGTCGGCGTCAGAATCGCGGCCAGCAGCGCCGCTTCCCATAGCGACCAGCCCGGAAACAGACCGAGTGCTGCCAGTGTGCCCAGTGCCACGGCCAGCGGCATACCGATCAGCAGCATACGAAGCGGCAAATTGCCCGAGCGGCGAAACAGTGTGAAATCGGTACTTGCCGCGTCGGTGAACAGCACGATCACCAGCGTGACCTCGGCGATCGTGTGAATCACGTGATTGGAGATTTCCAGATCCACCCAGCCCAGCACTTGCGGTCCGATCAAGAAGCCGAAGCCGGCGAACAGCATCGGACCAGTCAGGATCGAACCCGACAGCTTGCGACTGCCCAGCGCGAAGGCCAGGAACAACAGGGCAACCAAGGCGCCGATCGAGTAACTCATGGCCCGAGTCTAGCGGATTGATCGTTCTGCCATGGCGTGTTCCATGTGCCTTCGCGACCCGAGCATATCCACGCATCGGAGACTTCCCGGCAGGCGCAGATATTCCTGGGAAATACATGGGCTTGACAAAAGTTAGATATTTAGCTAAATTACGAATCATGAGCGGCGTATTCAAGGCACTGTCCGATCCGACCCGGCGCAAGGTATTGCAGCTCTTGCGGCGCAAGCCCATGACCGCCGGCGCGCTGGCCGACCACTTCGATGTCTCCAAACCGACCATGTCGGTGCACTTCAAGGTGCTACGCGAAGCCGGCCTGGTGCACGCCGAGAAGCAGGGAACGTCGATTACCTACTCGCTGAAGATGTCGGTGCTCGAAGAAGCGCTGATGGGCTTTGCCCAGGCGTTCGACATGGACGTGCGCCGCGACGACCAGGAACAGGATCAAGAGGAACACAAATCATGAACGCTGGATTCGACCCGATCACCCTGCGCAAGATTGCGCTGCAAGTTCTCATTCTGCTGAGCCTGCTTTTCGGCAGCTTGACATTAAGCCAGCGGCCTGAAGCCGCACTGTCCTTGCTGATCGGCATGGGCACGTTTCCGGCCGGATGGGCGCGGCGGTGGTTGAGGCGGGCATGTTCAAAGTCGCCCAGTGCAGCCTGGCAGGGTGAAACAGCAGCAATCAAGCCTTGATCGATTCGACTCGGGCGTGCCGAATTAATCAGAGCCCTCCTGGTCAGCATCGTCTCCTTTGTGCTGCTGAACCGTGACCGGAGTGCGCATGATCACTTCGCGATGCGGGAACGGGATGTTGATGCCGTTTTCCTTGAACGTGTCCCAAAGCGCCAGCAGCACCGCGCCGCGGATGTTCGTCAGTCCGCGCTGCGGGTCGTCGATCCAGAAGCGCAGCAGGAAGTTGATCGAACTGTCGCCAAATTCCGTCATCCAGCAGACCGGCGGTTGGAACACGGCATCGACCCGGTCAACGGCGGCGGCCGCTTCCTTCGCCAGTCTGGTCACCTCGTGCGGGTCCGAGCTGTATGACACGCCGAACGGGACGTCCAGTCGTACGAAATTGTTCGAGAACGACCAGTTCACGACCTGGGTGGTGATGAAGTCTTCGTTCGGGATCAGGTACTCACGCCCGTCGCGAGTGACCACCGAGACGAATCGTGCCCGCAGTTCCCGAATCCAGCCGAAGGTGTCGCCAAGCGTGATGGTGTCGCCGGGCTTGATCGACTCGTCCATGAGAATGATGATGCCGGAGATGAAATTCGACACCACCTTCTGCAGGCCGAAACCGATGCCGACGCCAACCGCACCGGACAGTACGGTCAGGGCGGTCAGGTTGAGATTGAGCAATTGCATGCCGATCAGCACGGCGAAGACCATCAGCGAGATGCGCGTGATCTTGCCGAGCAGCACGCGCAGCGACGGTGTCAGGTCCTCAACCGTCTGGATGCGGCTGTCGAGCAAATTGCCCAGCTTCAGCGATAGCCACAGCAGGATGCCGATCGCAATCAGCGAACTGATGATCCGCCACAGCGAAATGTCGATAACGGGAATCTTTGCACTGTCGAGAATTGCCCGGATGTCGTCGGTAACGCCGAGCAACAGCGCCGCGACATAGACCCAGGCAACCAGCGCAAACAATTTCGCGAAGGTCTTGCGGCGCATGATGCGCGAAATGGCTGAAATGAACAGCCAGGCGGCCGTAAGCAGCATCGCGCCGTAAATCAGGTTGCTGTTCTCGGGCCAGCCGGCGACGCGGATCGCGATATAGGCAATCCCGAGGAACGTGGCGATGAACAGCCATTGCAGCCGCCGCAGAAACGCCACGATCACGCGCAGCAGACCGGGCATTCCGCGGATTCGCCGCACCGCGCCCTCGATCTTTTTCTCGACCAGGCCGGACAGAAGCCACGCAGGAATGACGGCGGCGCCGATGACCCCGAGCTGGATCAGGACTTCCGGAGAACTCAGATGCCCGAGCGAAACCTCGTACAGGGCTTTCGCCTGTTCGAGCAGCCGGCCCATCGACTCCTTGTCCACCGTTGAGACATCCTTAGCGCTGCCTGGTCGCCGGAACTATAGCACCCTCGTTCCAGACCGACCCCTCTGACGGGGTTGCAGTGCAGGGTGTGTGCAGCGAAGCAAAACGCACCAGCCAGGCTGAACGGACTGCCCCTGGCAACGGTGCGCTGCGCCGCCGGCAGAGCACACCCGATACTGCGACCCGATACTGCGACCCGATACAGCGATCGTCAGGGAAGCTGTCCCTGCAGAAGCCGGGGTCGGCCATCGGAGGAATCTGATGCAACCGTTCGATCCTGCTCGGCCGATGCCTCGAGTCGATCTTCCAGGCGACCCAGCGCCGCCTCGATCGCCGGCGTGCCGTCGTACTCGAACCCGGTGAACTGACCCAGGCTGAGCGGAACGGCCGAAAGCCCTGGTGCCTGGACGGTCTCAGGAAGGACCTCCGGCCGATAGACAGGCTGCTCCCAGTCAGCGCGATTCAGCTCGGCCGTGCGCACCAGGCTCACATCGATCCGGGTCTGGTCGCGGAAATACACGATGACCGTGCCGTCCCGATCCATCGGACCGCGGACCAGGAAGCGCCGCATGTCGCGTACGCGGTCGTCATTGGGATCGGCAAACGTGCAGCTTTCGACACCGTCGATCCAGCACTGCAGGCGATGCGCCAGCAGCTCGCGATTGCGCCCCGGCGAACCGTGATCGGGCCCGACCAGGTCGATCGCCGACGGGATCTCATCCTCGAGCCCGAGGTCGGCAATTCGAACCGCTTCGCCCGGCACATCAGGCACTTGCTGTGCGGCCAGGCTCTGGACCAGCAGCTGCTGTGCCGCCAGCAGGAGAAACCACGAACCGATGGAGGGGATGCAGACTGCCTTGATCAACCGAGCCATGTTGGGGCTTCCTTTTGAATGGGCCGTGCAACTCACGCTAGCGGCGGAATCTAGAGCCCTCACACTAGAAGTGCGACCGACTCGGCAAGGGACGTCCAGGCCGGTACCGCGGCCGATCGCCCCGAGCGGTTTACCGGCGAATCTGGTGTTGGCTCGAGGACGCGCGTTAGAATTGGTCGCCAGCGTGGTTGGAAGGACTCCTTGCATATGCGTTCGATCCTCGAAGAGCTTCGACGGCGCAAGGTGTTCCAGAGCCTTGCCGCCTACCTGGTGGCCTCCTGGTTGATCATCCAGGTATTCGATGTGGTGGGGCCCGCGCTCGGCCTGAGCGAAACTTTCCTGACCTATGCGGTGATCACTCTGGCTGTCGGCCTCCCGGTGGTCGCGGTCGTTGCATGGTTCTTCGAGCTCACCGCCGGCGGTCTGCGACGCGAGTCCGCCGCCGAATCCGGCGTCCGGGCGAATGCAGACCCGGTGCGCGGGGCAACACCGACCTTCAACTACGTGATCATCGCGATGCTGCTTGCGGCGCTGGCAGTCTCGCTGATCTCGCGCGACGATCTTCCGGAGCTGATCAGTGCCGCCGATGCCGCGACCCAGGTCGTTGCGGTTCTGCCGTTGCAGGCCCTGGGCGAGACGGCCTCCGACAATGGCTTCGTCGAGGGCCTGCACGACGACCTGCTGACGATGCTTTCGCGCATCTCTTCGCTGCGGGTCATTTCGCGAACCTCGGTCCTGCGCTATGGCGACGGCAAGCAATCGATTCCGGAGATCGGACGCAAGCTCGGCGCAAGCTCCATCCTCGAAGGCAGCGTTCAACGCGACGGTGACCGGATCCGGGTCAATGTCCAGCTGATCGATGTAAACACCGATGAACACCTCTGGGCCGAGATCTTCGAGCGGCCATTCGAAGCCCGGGCGCTGTTCTCGATCCAGCGCGAAATTGCCCAGTCGATCTCACGACAACTGCGCATCGCCCTGACCGGCGACGACGAAATCAAGCTCGAACGCTTGCCGACATCGAATTCCGAGGCCTACACCGCCTATCTGCTCGGGCGCCAGAGAATGGCGCAACGAACCAGCGATTCGCTGCGCCAGGGCGAGGAGTTCTTTCGCCGGGCCATCGGCTTCGATCCGGGCTACGCCGAAGCCTGGGCGGGCCTGGCCGAGACTCTGGTGCTGCAGCATGATTATGCAGGGCTCGACAGGAAGACCATGCAAGCTGCCGCGATGCGCGCTGTACAGCGGGCACTGACGCTGGCCCCGCAGCTGGCACGGGCCCATGTGGTGCTGGCCGAACTGCGACGCCTCGGCAACGATCTGCAGGGGGCGGAAAGCTCGTTCGCGCGCGCCGTGGAACTCAATCCCAACGAGTCGTTGGCGGCTCACTGGTATGGCAATCTGCTCTATGCCCAGGGGCGGATGCCCGAAGCGATCGCCTTCTACCGGCGCGCGCTGGAGCTCGATCCCCTGTCCGTCACCATCAGCAATGCGCTCGCGCAGACACTGCTGGCGATCGGTCAGATCGATGAAGCCAACTCGCAGTATGCGCACAGCACGGAGATCGACCCGGATTTCGTTGCAACCTATGCCCATCGTGCCCAGCTGGAGCGCTTTGCCAACGGTCGTCCCGACCAAGCGGTCGGCCTGCTGTTCGAGGCCTACCGGCGCGATCCGGAACACAGCGAATACCCGGCGCTGATGGCCGAAGCGCTGCTCGAACTCGACGACGCAGAGGCCGCGGCTCGATGGGCGGCGCAGGCGACGGCCAATGCAGCTGACCACTGGTGGCCATCACGTGCCGCCGTTCTGGTGGCGCTGCACAGCGGTGATCGGCAAGCACTCGAGGAGGCGCTGCAGGTCTATGGGCCCAATCTCGGCGCCGTCTGGCTCACGCTGGTGTCGGAACGCGACCTGCTGTTGGACGCCGGCGATCTGGACGGCGCACGGCAGCTGTTCATCGAGGCCTTGCCCGACCTCTTTGCGGACCCGCCCATCATTGACGAAAACAATTTCTTCATGGCCCCGGTGCTGGCGGTCGTGCATCAGGCGCGCGGTGAACCGCAGCTTGCTGCTCGCCTGCTCGAGGGCGCGCTTTCGACCCTTGCTCGACTGCGGGAAGATGGGTACGAGGACTTCGACATCAGCGAAGTCGAAGCCCATGCGCTGCTGGGAAACAAGGAAGATGCGCTGGCCATGCTCGAGGCACAACTGGACAAGAACTGGCTGAACCTCTGGTGGTACGTCTTCGACGGCTCTCATTTGAAAGCCCTCGCCGATGACGACCGTTTCATCGCCATGCATGAACGCGTTCGAAACAACATGCATGCGCTACACGGCAGGCTCGAGCCGCGCTTCCTGACGCCTCCTGCGCTCGACCCGCCAGGGAACCTCTGAATCAGTCTACGCGGGCGCGACCAAGGACGACGGCGAATGAAGAATGACAACGCAAGGCAGATCATGGTCGTCGGCGGCGGCGCGACCGGCGTCGAGCTGGCCGCCGAACTCGACAAGATGCGCCACGAACTCAACGAATACGGCGCGGTCGGCATCGACGTGGTGCACGACACGCAACTAACGATCCTCGAACGCGCCCCTGCCCGACCGACGACCAAGGCAGCAGCTTCGTCCCGCCGCGCGCCCAGGCCGCCGACCAGCAGGCCGGCTTCCTCGCCGCACAGATCCCGCGCCATCTGGCCGGCGAGCCGCTCAAGCACTACGTCTACACCGATCGCGGCTCGCTGGTCTCGCTCGACGACACCGCCGTCGGCACCCTGATGGGCGCGCTGCTCGGCAACGTCACCTTCGAAGGCTGGGCCGCGCGCTTCAGCTACCGCATGCTCTACCGCGCCCACCAACGCGCCCTGCACGGCAGCTTCCGCGCCATGATCCTGTGGATCTCCGACCTGCTGACCCGCAGGACCCGACCGCGGTTGAAGCTGTATTGAGTGCGGCGCGCCTTCCCGACGCCCGAAACACGCACAGGATTGATTGAAGGTCGGCTTGAATCAGGCCGCGAGGTTCGGGATCTTCGTCAGTTCATCGCCATGCGCGAGCCGAGCCTGCTCCAGGTCGAAATCGGCCTGAAGGCCGAGCCAGAAGTGCTCGGACGTTCCCAAGGCGCGCGCCAGGCGCATCGCCGTATCGGCCGTGATCCGGCGCTTGCCCAGCACGATCTCATTGATCCGGCGGGGCGGCACTCCGACCGCCCGGGCAAGTCGGTTCTGACTGATTCCCATGGGCTGAAGAAACTCTTCCAGCAGAATCTCGCCGGGGTGGATATTGGGCAATCGGCTCGCGTCCATTCTTGTACCTGTGCGTCCTATTTGCAGGACGCCATCCTGAAGGCTCCATGCTCAGACAGCAAGACGCTCCCGCCACCAATCGTGTTGATCAAGAGTTCACCTGTATCCACCAGCCACGATGAATCGGGCGCACCAGGTAACCTCAGCCACTCCTTCGCTTTCCATTTGCCGACGGCATCTTGCGACAATTCATAAATCAGCCCACTGTTCATTGTCAAATGGGCAAGACCAGCTACAGCGATATATCTTTCTCCGAACTCATAAACATCTTCGATATTGTCCTCAAGGACGAGGGCAGCCGGGCCGCTGTCGGGATGGAATACAAGCTCGCCACCCCACTCACCGCGATTGCTGGCCGCAAGCCATCCATTGTTTATACGCAGCGCAAGATCTGGGGCTTGTTCGAATTCTTCTCGAATTTCAATGACGTTTTCTTCATTCACCTCGATGATCCCATCAGGATCTTTCTCTCTCTGCGACTCCTCATCTCTAGCACCATAAGCTATCCTCACAGCGCGATAGCTTAATTCATCAAGCTTTTCCCGCGCATATGAGCTGTAGAGTTTTCTCTCTTTATCTTCATCAAGTCGATCAATATCCACCTTTTCACAAGGCTTCTCTCCCAGGTGGTAAAAATCAAAATATTCGAAGGCAAAATTTTTCTTTCCTCCGTTGACTTGGTATTGGTTTCCTGAACGGACGTGATCGACTGCTCGTTCTGCAGATCGTCTGACCGAAGGGTGCCAGTGATTCTGCGCCACAAACAGCAGGTCAGGCAGCGCCTGATCAGAGCCTATGCGCCCAAGAGATTCTGAAGACACTCTGGCGAGCAGCACATCAGACGGATCACTCATGAGTGCAATCAATCGATGAACCGCATCTTCATACTGAATGAAACCCAAAGTCCGCACCGCCAGCAGTCTTGCCTCTGAATCCGGACTGAAGGTAAGGTCAAGGACCACCGAGCCCGCATCTACCGCAACTCGCCCGGCCTCGGCAATGTCACGCAACAGAAGCAAATCAAATTCGCCCAAGAGTCTTTCAGCAAATATAGCTCCCGAAGTGTCGGAGCCGATACCAATCAACGCCTCGTCGATCCAATATCTCAGCCCCTCCTCTCGAACCTTTAGGTCGATCAGGTCCAGCTCTATCTGGAGCCCTTCCGACCCAAGAAAGGCAATCATCAGCAATGCACCCCGACGAATGGCCTCGGGGATGAAATTGTCCTCTGCGACTGCCATCAATGGGCTGGCGATTTCCGCCCGAGTCTGCTCCATCTCCCCCAACGCATACCCAAGCAGATAATGAGTATCCCTTTGACAACCAAACTCGCACCTTGCGGCGCGCAAAATCGCCGGAAACGCAATACTTCCCAGCCTCTCGAGAGCGAACAATTCCTGATTATGCGGCGAGCTGGAAGAGCTCAGATATTTTCTCACCGCGATCTCCGCCGCATCAGCCGTACCGATTGCTGCGAGCGCCGGTGCCAACCAAGCGACATCCCGCTTCAGCGCCTTGGCAATCTGCGGCAGGTAGCTTGGATCAATGACCTCCGCCTCTCGTAGCGCAACGGCACCAAGTCGAGCAACGTGCGGATCAAGCTCTTCCAGCATCTTCATGATCTGCGCCATGCCTTCTTCACCAAGCTCAAGGAGCCTCTTGATTACCGCCTGCTCCTCGAACGAAGGATAGGCGCCAGGAGACCTGCCTCGATCGATAACCTCAAATGCTCTTGAAAAGCACTCTTCTGGCGAGCTGCATGCATCGGCAATTACATCTGGATCAATCGCATTTGCGGCGATCGGCAGTAAATATAGGCAAAGAAATGCGATTAACTTCACGCGCTTCTGACTCCACATTGGTGATCGATCAAAACTTCCTCAGCCATCACTGCGCAAAATCGCTCAAGCCACCGTCCCGCGAATGATTTACCTGATATCCATCGCGGCTCAGGGAACCCAGACGTAAGCCTGGTCGGCTTCGTACAGTGCCAGTCGCTGACCCATCTGCTCGTGCACGTCGGTTTCCTCGGGCAGTTCCTTCAGTGCACGGCGCAGCGCGATGCGTTGGCTGGCTCGGGCATGGGCGAATTCGCCGAGGGCGGCCTGGCAGGCGGCGAGGGTGGAAAAGAAGTAAGGATGCGGCGTGTCGAACCGGGCGATCAGGGCTTCCACTTCGGACAGGCCGCGCAAGGGATCCATTTCCGCGCCCGCCTGACCAGTGCACAGGAACCAGGCCAGGTCGTTGGCGGCGTTCTCGTGACCGGCGCGGGCGGCGCGCTCGAACATCGGCAGTGCGCGCTCGGGCTGATCCAGATCGAACACCACCATGCCGGCGTGCTCGAACAGCGCTTCGGCCGCACCCTGCTGCTCGGCCAGCAGATAGGCTTGCGCGGCAGCCTGCAGGTCGGTCTCGACGCCGTCGCCGTGGCGATGGCGATCGGCCAGCATCAGCGTCGCCTCGCCGATGCCGTCGGCGCTGAGGCGCTCCAGCAGACGGATGCCTGCGGAAGGTTTGCCGTTGAACGGCTCGATCCCCAGCAGCACCTGCGGCACCCGCATCGCGGCCTCGCGTCCGGCATCGGCATCGAGTTGGTGGACGGCATCGAGGCCGGGATCGACGCTTCCCGGGTCGAGCTCGGGGTGCAGCCACAGCAAGGCCGCCAGTCGCGCGGCCGATTCAACATGTCCGAAGCCGGCGCCGCTGGCCAGCCAGTTCATTGCGGCCTCCGGATCGGACGCGTTCCGATCGCGCATCAAGGCCTGCTGCGCCAGCAGCACATTGGCCGGACCGTTGCCGCCGAAGGCTGCGCGGCGCAACAGGGCCAGGCGCGCCGGCGCGCTGTCCGTCGACAGGGCCAGCAACAGTTGGGCCTCGGGCAGACCGCCGCGAAAGGCCTGGAACACGTGGTCGAACCCGGCCTCGCTGTCGAGGCCGGTCAGGGCCGCCAGCATCATGTGTGCGCGCGCATTGCCCTGCTCCGCTGCCGCGCGCAGCGAGCGCATGACGAATGGATTGTCGGCCCGGCGTTGTTCCGCGGGCAGCCGCACCACGCGCTGGATGTGGGCATCGGCGCTGCCGGCCTCGGCGGCACGCTGCAGCATGCGCCCGAGCGCGCGATCGATGGCGGCGTCGGCGTCCGGATCACCGGATGAGCCGCGGTCCAGCAGCACCGCGGCGGCGTACATCCACATCCGCTCTTGGCTGCTGCGCGCGGCGGCGTCGGCCAGCGCTTGCCGGAGCTCAGGATCGTCGACCGTCGCACCATGGCGAACGATCCGGTACACCGCATCCAGCGCCCAGGCCTCGGCGATGTTCTGGTCCCGAAGCGTGGCGATGGCCTGCTCGATCTCCGCATCGGCGCACAGCGGCTCGGCATCGCTTGTTTCGGTCGTGCCCAGGCAGACCTCGACCCAGCTCACGACGGCGCCGATCACGCCGAGATCCCCGGCATCGGCCAGCGCCCGCAGCGCGGTGTCGACCGACACCGCGCCGGTTTCCACGTTCATGTAGAGATGACCGGTCAGCGCCAGCGCATCGCCCTCGAGCGCATCGCTTTCCATGCGCGAGATGGCCAGCAGACGGCGGCCGCTGGGATAGTCGACGATGGGTTCGTTGCTGTTGAAGCGGACCATCGCATCGAGCAGATCGAAGTAGTAGCGATGTTGACCGAGCCCCGCGCCCTGTACCGAGGCCTCGACCAGCAGATGCCGGGCGGCGCTCAGTCCGACGTAGCGCACCCAGAGGATCTCCAGCCCGCGCGCTTCGGTCAGCACTTCGATGTCGGGCGGATACAGGATCGCCGCCGGCGCGTCAGCGCTCAGCCCGCGCTGGTCTCGGAAGGCGTATTCGATCAGTGCATCGAGCTGGGCCTGCATCCGCACTTGCCAGTCGACATCGCCGAGCAGGGATGCACAATCGCGCGCGGTGCGCACGCCGATCAGGTCGATCGGGACCCGCCCGAGCGCATGCTCCAGTCCGGCGCGGTGCTCGCTGCAGGACGCCTCAGTCAGCGGTGCCGCCCACAGCTGCGACAGGCGCGCCTCGATCGGCGGCACCGTGTCGCCCTCGGTATCCGGCTTCAGCACATCCCAGTAGCGCTTGCCCGGCGAATCCACCGGCCCGACCGTGGCGCAGCCACCGAGGAGCAGCGTCGTGGTGGCCAGCATGGCCGGCATCACGCGGCGTAGAATTTTCATGATCTTCCCCAAATCCTGCCCGGGTCAGTCTAACGCGAGGTCGCGGACCGGTCCAGACCCGAAGACGCAAGTGCTGTTCGGCGGTGCAGGAACCCACCGCACCTCTGAGGATGACCCATGCTACGAACACTGGTTTCTTCCGGATCGCCGTTCGAACAGCGGGCCGGTTACAGCCGCGCCGTGGTCCAGGGCGACTGGTGCTTTCTGGCCGGCACCACCGGCTACGACTTGACGACACGCTCGATGCCGGACGACATCCGCGCGCAGGTCGAAAACGCGTTTCTCACCGCCGAGGCGGCATTGACCGAAGCAGGCTTTTCCTTGCGAGATGTGGTGCGCGTGACCTATTACGTCACCGAACCGGGACGCTTCGAGCATCTGGCGCCGCTGTTTGGTGCTCGATTCAGCGAAATCCGTCCCGCGGCGACCTACCTGGAAGTCGCCGGCCTGGCCGATCCGGCGATCAAGTTCGAACTCGAGATCACCGCCTTGCGGCGGCGCTGAACGAGAAAGGCGCGCACCGGGGGTGCGCGCCGATGAAGCTGCGATGGACCTCTGCCAGGCGATTCGATCACATCGGCATCAGTCCTCGAATTCGTCGCGGGAGACCATGGCCGCGGCGAAAATCATCGCCACGCTGCAATCAAGCGCGCGGCATGAACACGCCGCGAAACGGGCCGGGCATCCAGCCACCCAGGATGGCGGCGGGGTCGGCCACATCCATCCGCTGCACCAGCAGCTCCGCCAATACCTGGCGGTAGTCGGTGGTCACCGCCAGGTCCTGACCGTCGGACAGGTCCAGCGGCCCCAGCCCGGGCCAATCGGTGATCACCTGGCCGCCGAGCACGCCGCCGCCGGCGGCCAGCATGACCCCGCCGTGGCCGTGGTCAGTGCCGAGTGAGGCGTTTTCGCGCACGCGGCGGCCGAACTCGGTCATCACCAGCACGGTGGTACTGCCCCAGGCCGCACCAATGTCGTCGCGAAACGCAGCCAGGCCGTCGCCGAGATCGGTCAGCAGCGGGCCGATCTGGTCGGTCTGAGTATCATGATGATCCCAGCCGCCGCCGTTGATGGCTGCGACCTGCAGGCCGACCTCGGCCCGGATCAGGCGCGCCGCATCAGCCAATGCCGCACCGAGCTGACCCTGCGGATAGCCTTCGCCCGGCGGCAGTGCGGCTGCCGGGATCAGCGCATCGGCAGCGGCAAACACACCGTTTGCGGTCGGTGCAAGCAGCGGATCGGCGGCGTAGGCGGCGAGCAAGGCCGAACGGCTCAACGGGTCCAGGCCGACCTGGAAACTGTCGATCCGGCCGACCGCCAGGGCATCGAACGGGCCGGCCAGCGCCAGCGGTACGGCCTCGTCGAGCGCCAGCGCGGCCAGCGCCCCGGTCGGCGCCAGCTCGGTCAGCAAGCGGCCGATCCAGCCGTCGCCGGGCTTGAGTTCGCCGGCATCGATGCCCTGCTCCATCGTTGCCTGGGCCTCGAAGTGCGAGCGCTCGGCGGTCTGCAGGCCCGCGGCATGAATCACGGCCAGGTCACCGCTGTCGTACAGCGACTTCAAGCCCGCCGCTGCCGGGTGCAGGCCGAAGAACCCGTCCAGCGGCAGCGCTTCGGACTCCATCACGGCAAGCGTCGGGCGTAGATCGAAATACGCGCTTTCGGCCAGCGGTGGACAGATCGTCAGCCCATCGGCCCCGCCGCGCAGAAAGATCGCGATCAATCGATCGCAGGACGCGGTGCTGCTGCCCGCCGACCAGGCCCAGCGCGGGGCCATTGCCACGCCGCCGGTCAGTGCGGCGGTTTGCAGGAATTGACGTCGTTTCATCGAAATCTCCCTCGAATTCAGCGCCACTGCGCCTCGGGCGCAGCCAGCAGCCAGGCCGCCATGGCGGGTACGCGATCGGCCGCTGCCAGACCGTTGGCATAGCGGATCAGGATGCGCCGGCTGCGCGCCGAAATCCCCTCGGTCCGCAGCTCGTCGACCAGGATGCCGGCCATGGCGGTGATGCTTGTTTCGGCTGCGGCACTGCGCAATGGCGGTGACGCCTCAGCCAGGCGCCGGGTCCAGTCGTAGGCGCTGTTGAAACGCACCAGGAATCCGGTGGTTGATTGCCAGTGCTCGCGTTCGTCGGGGTAGCCGTCAGGTGCCGGCCAACCGAACGGCGTCTGGCCCGCGGCCAGCAACGCGGCATAGATCTGACCGAGGATGTCGATGCCCGGATCCGGCCGCAGCCGACGCAGCAGGCCGGCGGTGAACTCATTCGGACGCTTGAGTTTCAACGCCGGTGTGCCAATCACAAGTGGATGCATCAATAGCGTCCGCAGCGCGCTTCGCACGTCACCACCGGAATCCATGAATGCCCCAGCCACCGCATCGATCACAACGGGTTCGGGCACGTCGGCGACGAAGCGGCGCGCCAACTTGGTGGCGATGAATCGCGCAGTCGACGGGTGTTCGGCCAGCCGATCGAGCAGCAGCCGCCCCTGGGCCACGCCAACACCGGGGACGGGTTCGCCCAGCACCTGCTTCGGGCCCGGATCGTGGGCGGCCGGATTGAAAGCGAAGCGGGCCGGCTGCAAAATGGTCCAACCGGTGAACACCCGGGCGACTTCCTTGACGTCGTTCTCGGTGTAGCCACCGTCGACGCCGAGCGTATGCAGTTCCATCAGTTCGCGGGCGTAGTTCTCGTTCGGGCCGTCCGCGGTGTTGCTGGCGTTGTCGAGGTAGTCGAGCATGGCCGGACTGGCGGCACTGCCCTGGAGCAGTTCGCGGAACCGGCCCATCGCCCGCGGCCGCATCATGTCGCGGTCTTCGAGAAACTTGTAATAGCCTCCGGCGACGTCCATAGCCGGCACATTGAAGTGGTCGGACCAGAATTCGACCATGCGCTCATAGAGCTGTCGCGGACTGAAGGCGCGCCGGATCATCGTGGCAACCGTCAGATCGCGCTGGGCGGCACCGAAGTTCTGCTCGACGAAGATATGCCGCGCCAGCTCTTCGGTGCTCATCGACAACGTTGGCAGCAGCGAGCCGAGCACGGTTTCCAGCGGCGCATCATCGATGGCCTCGTCATTGAGCTGCCACTCGACAAAGCCCTCATAGCCCAGCGTTTCGGCAAGCTCGACCGTGCCGCGATCGGCACCAAAGGTAATGCGCTCGACCAGTCGAACCAGTCGGGCGCGATCGGAATCCGGGTCCAGCGTGGAGATCATGATCAGAGCACTCCCATGGGGCGTCTACTCAAGGCATAACGCCTCAATGTCCGTATTGGTTGACATCGGGCTGCGCCCACGCCCGAATCATTCGTGACCCAGTCTACTCCGACGATCGGGTCATTAACAATCCGGGCTCGGCCCCCGACCGCACCAAGGACGTGCTGCCAAATTGTTACACTTGAAACTAATATCGCGGTCGCCTCTTTTCGCCCCGCGCTGGCAAAGTTTCAGGAGTAATGCACGATGGGTCTGTTGATCGACGGCCAGTGGCATGACCAGTGGTACGACACCGAGTCCACCGGCGGGCGCTTCAAGCGCCAGCAATCGGCTTTCCGCCACTGGATCACTGCCGACGGTTCGGCCGGTCCATCCGGCGATGCCGGCTTCAAGGCCGAAGCCGATCGCTATCACCTCTACGTGGCGCTGGCCTGCCCCTGGGCCCATCGCACGCTGATCTTCCGCAAGCTCAAAGGCCTGGAGAAATTCCTGCCGCTGTCAGTGGTCAATCCGATCATGAAGGAGCACGGCTGGACCTTTGAACGCGGCTACAAGGTGCACGGCGACCCGATCCACGAGGCTCGCTATATGCACCAGGTCTACACCGCCGCCGACCCGGCCTACACCGGGCGGGTCACGGTCCCCGTGATCTGGGACAAGCAGACCGGCACCATCGTCAGCAACGAGTCCTCCGAGATCATCCGGATGCTGAATTCGGCCTTCGACGGCATCGGCGCCAAACCTGGCGACTACTATCCCGAAGATCTGCGCCCGACCATCGATGCGATCAACGAGCGGGTCTACCATCAGGTCAACAACGGCGTCTACAAGGCCGGCTTCGCCACCACCCAAGAGGCCTATGAGGAAGCGGTGCTGCCGTTGTTCGAGGCGCTGGACTGGCTCGAGGACCTGCTGGACGAGAACCGCTACCTGTGCGGGTCGCGGATCACCGAGGCCGACTGGCGCCTGTTCACCACGCTGATCCGTTTCGACGCGGTCTATGTCGGCCACTTCAAGTGCAACCTGCGCCGGATCGTCGACTACCCCAACCTGTCGAACTACCTGACCGAGCTGTACCAGTGGCCGGGCGTGGCCGAGACGGTCGACTTCCACGCCATCAAGCTGCACTACTACGGCAGCCACGACACCATCAACCCGTCCGGCGTCGTGCCGCTGGGCCCGGCGCTGGACTTCCACCGCAAGCACGATCGGGAACGCCTGCCGGCCGAGTACTGAGTTCCGGCTTTCGCAGTTCGTGCGGTCCCGACGCCTTCTGATTCCGGGCGACTGACGATGTTTTGACGCAGCGCGGCGCGCGGCGGCTATGCCGCGTCCGGCGATTTCGGTATGCTGTGACACGCGTCACGCATGCCGCCGTCTTGAAACCCGATTCCACCGGGTTCCGGCCGCATTGCTCCGGGAGAACGAAGTGCGGGAAACGACCGCTGATCTCATGCTGTGCTGCCAGTGCGGCCTTGCCGCGGCTTGCGCCGTCGCGCCGATGCAGGTCTTCGAGAGTCTGCACCGATGAACCTCGTCACCGAACTCAAGCGCCGCAATGTGTTCCGCGTCGGGCTGTTCTATGCGGTTGCGGCCTGGTTGGTGATCCAGGTGGCCGAGACCGTGCTGCCGCTGTTCGAGGTGCCCGACGGCGTGCTGCGCGGGGTGATCGTGCTGCTGGCGCTGGGGCTGGTGCCGGCCCTGGTGTTCGCCTGGGCGTTCGAGCTGACGCCGGACGGCATCCGCCGCGAAAGCGAGGTCGATGTCGCGCCCGAAGTCAAGCAGCAGACTGCGCACAAGCTCAACTGGGCGACGCTGGCGGTGGCGGTACTGGCAATCGCTCTGCTGGCGATCGATCGGCTGATGCCCGAGGCCGGGGCACCGGAAATGGCGAATCCAGCGGCCAACGCCGGCAGCGCCGCCGACACAGCCGCCGACACCGCCCCGGCGCGCTCGATTGCAGTGCTGGCCTTCGACGACCTCAGCCCCCTGGCCGACCAGGCCTACTTCGCCGAAGGCGTCTCCGAAGAGCTGCTCAACCTGCTCGCGCGCATCGACGGCTTCAAGGTCGCCGCCCGAACTTCATCGTTCAAGTTCAAGGGCGGCGATGCCGACATCGCCGAGATCGGCCGGGCGCTGAATGTCGAGACCGTGCTCGAAGGCTCGGTGCGCAAGGCCGGCGACCAGGTGCGCGTGACCGCGCAGCTGATCAACGTGGCCGACGGTTTCCACCTGTGGTCGAACAGCTACGACCGCCGGCTGGAAAATATCTTCGCGGTCCAGGACGAGATCGCCGGCGCCATCGTCGAGGCGCTGAAGCTGGAACTGGACATCGCCGGCGAGACCGCCTCGCGCACCACCAATGTCGAAGCCTTCGACCACTATCTCCGCGGCCGCCAGCTGGCGCGCGAACCGAGCCGCTCGGGCCTGCTGCGCGCGATCGAGCGGTACGAGCGCGCGATCGCCATCGACCCCGAGTTCGCGGCCGCCTACGCCGGCATCGCAGACGCCTGGGTGTGGCTGGAAGACTACGGCGGCATCAAGTCGGCCGAGGCCTTCCCGAAGGCCGAGCAGGCCGCGCGCCGGGCGCTGGAGCTGGATCCCGAATCGGCCGAAGCGCATGCCGCGATGGGCATGGTGTTCGACCGCTACTACGACGACGTGACCGGCGCCAGCGAGTATTTCGAAAGG
>Ga0210039_1001086_pt1 | contig 26468 bp, 23 predicted proteins | sample CryGeyCG2114_250_3_FD_185460 | JGI IMG/M metagenome (GOLD analysis project Ga0210039, IMG submission 185460) | Groundwater microbial communities from aquifer - Crystal Geyser CG17_big_fil_post_rev_8/21/14_2.50 (SPAdes) (version 2) | ecosystem: Environmental > Aquatic > Deep subsurface >...
AGGATCGCCTCTTTTACTGTTCCACTTTCCTGTACCGCACCAACCGTTCAGGCTGCTGCTTTTTCAGTCGCCGCAATCCACGACAACGACCTAACCATTAACTGGACCCGGGGAAACGGAACCCATGTGTTGGTCATTGCCCGTGAAGCAGACATGGTAAACCAAGGTCCTGTTACGGGAACAAATTATAATGCCAATGCCAGTTTTAGCGATGGCGATGCCATTGGATCTGGCAATTATGTCCTTTATAATGGAACAGGTACCTCCGTTATCACTACATCCCTCCAGGCAGGAACTGCCTATCATTTTTCAATCCATGAATATTCAATCAGCGATTTTTGTTACCTGTCACCGGGCTTAACGGGAAGTGCCACAACAACAGGCGTTGCCCCATGTACAATCTGCACCGCCAATGGAAATACCACCTGGGAGACCAGTACTACCTATGTCGGGTTGAATACCCTTAGCAATGCCTCGGCAAAACCAGGAGCATACAGCGATTATACCAATTTATCAACTAATTTAGGAGTAGCTTGGACTTATCCATTGAATGTGAGGGTGAACACAGATGGAAATTATACTGTCAACACCATCGTGTGGGTCGACTGGAACCAGGATTGTGATTTTAGCGACAGCGGAGAAACCTATGATTTGGGAACAGCTTCCAATACTGCGGATGGAGCCACCAGTTTATCGCCTCTGAACATTACCGTTCCTGTTGACGCCATGTTGGGCAATACCATCATGCGTGTTTCAACAAAATATTATGCTGATCCCACCTTCTGCGAAACAGGTTTCGATGGTGAAGTAGAAGATTATACTTTAACCCTGATCCCCGGACAATCAGTATGGCTTGGAAATTCGGTCGATTGGAATGCTACCACCAATTGGGAAAATGGGATCGTGCCAACGTCTTCATTCATGGTTACAATTCCGGCGTTTCCAACCGGGGGTCATTCACCCACCATACCCATTGGGATCAATGCAGTTTGTTACAGCATCACGCTGGAAAACGGATCGACCATAACAATTAATGGAAATTTGGAGGTTATAAAATAGAGAAAGAACCAAAAGGTAGGATATTTGGTCAGCGGTTATTGGAGTTTTCCGATAGCCGCTTTTTTTTGAACACGAATGAGACGAATGAAACGGATCAATAAAATTAAATCCGTGTTTTATCCGTTCAATCCCTGCCTACCTTGCCTTCGGCTGGAAATCCGATCAGGTAGGAGTGCTCCATTCTCACCCTTGTGAAAATATTTGTTAAAATTTCACACAACTATTGTGCACGCATAGTTAATGTATTATATTTGCAATGCATGCATAACAAATAATTAGATGAATATTCAGGAAACCGTTGATTTTCACTTAAGGAGCACACTCTTCGCCATCCGCAGGATGTACAACCTACTCGCCGCCGAAAATGGAATAACACAAGGCATCGGTTATGTACTGGTGAACGTTGGCAGAGAAGGGGTGCCGGCCACCAAAATTGCTCCCATGATGGGCATGAGTACTTCGAGCCTCAGCCGGTTGCTTAAGAACATGGAAGATGATGGCCTGATTTATCGTCGATCCGACGATAACGACCGCCGGGTAGCCAAGGTGTTTTTAACTCCCAGAGGGGTGGAACTCAGGGCGAAAGTAAGAAAGGTGGTCCTTGATTTCAACAACAAACTCTTTGAAAAAATCGATCAGGCCGACATGTCAACTTTCATGCGTGTAAATGAGGTAATCCGTCAACAAGTTTGCAACGACCTGGCTCACCTCACAGGAAAAAATTGCGATGAAGACTAACTTTTAAACCTAACTATATATGATACGTAGAATTAACAAAGTCGCGGTGCTCGGCTCAGGAGTGATGGGGTCGGGAATCGCCTGTCATTTTGCCAACATCGGCCTTGATGTATTGCTGCTCGACATCGTTCCGCGAGAACTTAATGAGGCAGAAAAAAGCAAAGGTCTGACCCTGAACGACAAAGTAGTCAGAAACCGGATGGTGAACGATTCGCTCACGGCAGCCCTCAAATCAAAGCCCTCTCCTATTTACAAACAGTCGTTTGCTAAACGAATCACCACCGGAAACATGGAGGACGACCTGCAAAAAATCAAAGACTGCGATTGGGTGATCGAAGTGGTCATCGAACGTCTCGACATCAAACAGCAGGTATTCGAAAAAGTAGAGCAATTCCGTAAGCCGGGATCACTCATTACCTCCAACACTTCCGGTATCTCGGTAGAAAAAATGATAGAAGGACGCAGCGAAGATCTTCAACAACATTTTTGTGGAACCCACTTCTTTAACCCGCCACGCTATCTTCAACTGTTCGAGATCATTCCCACCAGCAAAACCTTACCCGAAGTACTCGATTTTCTGGCTGATTACGCCAGCCGTTATCTGGGCAAAACTCCGGTGCTGGCCAAAGATACCCCCGCTTTTATTGCCAATAGGGTTGGAACCTTCTCCATCATGGAGTTATTCAACAATGTGGAACAAATCGGGCTCACCATCCCCGAAATTGACAGGCTCACAGGTCCCGTCATTGGTCGAGCCAAATCGGCCACCTTCCGCACAGCCGATATCGTGGGACTCGACACGCTCGTCCATGTGGCCAATAACATCCGCGAAACCACCCATGACGAATCAAACGATGCTTTTAAAATTCCAGCCTATCTGCAAAAAATGCTGGACAACAAATGGCTGGGTTCAAAAACAAAGCAAGGTTTTTTTAAAAAGGTTGGTGAAGGAGGTGAGAAAAAATTCCTTTCGCTGGATTTTTCCACCATGGATTATGTGGAAGCACCACGACCCAAATTCTCCGTTTTCGAAAAAACAAAAGGCATCGACGATCTGCGGCAGCGGATGCCCATCCTCATGTCAGACAAAGGAAAAGCCGGTGAATTTTACCGCAGTTCTTTTTATAGTTTGTTCCAGTTTGTCTCCAACCGCATTCCCGAAATCACAGGTGACTTGTACAAGGTAGATGATGCCATGAATGCAGGTTTCGGATGGAAACTCGGGCCTTTCCAGACCTGGGATGCGGTAGGCGTTGCCGACACCGTAAAGGCCATGGAAGTCGCCGGCAAAAAACCGGCCCAATGGATTTACGATATGCTGGAGGCAGGAATCACCAGCTTTTACACCGTAAAGGATGGTAAAAAATATTTCTACGATATTCCTTCAAAATCCTACAAGGAAATTCCCGGTCAGGAAGCGTTACTTTCCCTTGAAGTGCTGCGCACGTCGCACGTACTCTGGGAAAATACTGATACCACCATTTTTGATTTGGGCGATGGCGTACTGAACATCGAATTTCATACCAAGATGAACACCATCGGCCAGGGAGTGCTTGAAGGATTAAATAAGGCCATCGATATGGCTGAAGCCGATTACAAAGCCCTGGTTGTTTCCAACGAGGGCGAACATTTCTCTGCCGGAGCCAATGTGGGCATGATTTATATGTTGGCCATAGAACAGGAATTTGAAGAACTGGATATGGCCGTGCAGTGGTTTCAGAAAACCACCATGCGCATGCGCTATTCAAGCATTCCGGTGATTGCGGCTCCACATGGCATGGCGTTGGGAGGAGGTTGCGAGTTGTGTATGCACAGCGACAAAGTGGTGGCTCATGCAGAAACCTACATGGGATTGGTGGAATTTGGTGTAGGACTGATCCCCGGTGGCGGTGGCACCAAAGAGTTCGCCCTGCGTCTTTCGGACGAACTAAAAGAAGGCGATATCCGCACCAATGCGTTCCTGAACCGTTACCTGAGCATCGGACAGGCCAAGGTTTCCACTTCTGCTTACGAAGCCTTCGACCTGGGATATTTACGCCCGGGCATTGATGAGGTGATTGTAAGCCGGGCTCACCAGCTGGCTTACGCCAAAAAAGCCGCCTTGAACCTGGTAGAAAAAGGTTATACCAGACCCGTACCCCGTACTGATATCAAAGTGCTTGGTAAAGAGGCTCTTGGAATGGTCTATGTAGGCGCGGATGGTTTTACAACGGCCAACTACATGAGCGAACACGACAAACTCATCGCCGAAAAACTGGGCGTGGTTATGGCCGGTGGCGAAGTGTCGGAAGCCCTGACAGAAGTCTCTGAACAATATTTGCTGAACCTGGAGCGCAAGGCGTTTATGGAACTCTGCATGCAACGCAAAACATTGGAGCGCATCCAGAGTCTGATCACCTCCGGTAAAATTTTGAGAAACTAAACCTATCACGAACCAGAAAAACTTAAAATCATGAATGCATATATAGTAGGCGGATATAGGTCACCCATTGGAAAAGCCCCCAGGGGCAGTTTTCGTTTCACCCGACCCGATGACATCGCCGTAACAATCATCCGGCACTTGCTTGCCGATTTCCCACAAATTCCCCATACCCGCATCGACGATGTGGTGGTAGGCAATGCTTTCCCGGAAGCCGAATCAGGCTTTAACATGGGACGCATGCTTTCGCTGATGTCCATGGACACGGTAGAAGTACCAGGATCCACCATCAACAGGTATTGCGCGTCAAGCCTTGAATCCATTGCCATTGCTTCCGCGAAAATTACCGCCGGACTGGCCGATATCATTGTAGCCGGAGGTGCCGAAAGCATGTCGATGATCTCGATAGGCGGATGGAGACAAGTGCCTAATCCTGACGTGGCCAAAAACCATCCAAAGTGGTATTTAAACATGGGGCTTACCAGCGAAATGGTGGCCAAAGAGTACAACATATCGCGTGAAGCTCAGGATCAGTTTGCCGTAAAATCAGTTGAAAAAGCCCTGGCGGCCATCGATGCCGGTAAGTTTAAAGAGGAGATTGTTCCTTTCACCATCAAAGAAAACCTGGTGGTAAACGATAAACTCATCACCAAAGAAAAGATTTTTAATACGGATGAAGGCCCCCGCCGTGGAACAACCCTGGAAGCTCTGTCGAAACTACGTCCGGCCTTTTCCGCCAACGGATTCTCTACTGCCGGTAACTCTTCGCAGATGTCGGATGGAGCTGCCTTTGTGTTGGTTGTTTCCGAAAAAATACTCAAAGAATTCAACCTGACCCCCATCGCGCGACTCGTGGATTATCAGGTAGCAGGTGTAGAGCCCTATAAAATGGGCGTCGGGCCCATTGCGGCCATCCCAAAAGTGCTGAAACATGCCGGGATGAGCCTCGGTCAGATTGATGGCATCGAACTCAACGAAGCTTTCGCATCGCAATCCATTGCCGTAATAAAAGAGCTGGGGCTTGATGAAAGTAAAGTAAACGTCAACGGGGGCGCTATTGCATTGGGCCATCCGCTTGGCGCAACCGGGACCAAACTCACCGTTCAGCTGATACACGAGCTCAAACGCACCGGGGGAAAATATGGCCTGGTGACCATGTGTATAGGCACCGGTCAGGGTGGCGCAGGGATATTTGAAATGCTTTAATCCAAATTAATAATTAGAAAACAACTTAAAAAAATAACGACATGTCAGAAAATAAATCACTAAAAGGAGGGGAATTCCTGATTAAAGAAACACTGTCGCAGGATGTGTTTATTCCCGAAGAATTTAACGAAGAGCAGCGCATGATAGCGCAAAGCTGTAAGGAATTTACAGAAACACAGGTGCTTCCACAAATGGAACAACTGGAAAAACACGACCGTGAATTGCTCACCAAATTACTCAAGGATGCCGGAGAACTTGGGCTGTTGGGCATTTCTGTCCCGGAAGAGTACGAGGGATTTGGGCAAAAATTTGTAACCTCTATGCTTACCGTGGAGGAAATGGGTAAAGGATTTAGCTTCGCGGTAGCCTACTCGGCACATACCGGCATTGGAACGCTTCCTATTTTGTATTACGGAACCGAAGAACAAAAACAGAAATATTTGCCCAAGCTGGCTTCCGGCGAGTTACTAGGGGCTTACTGCCTGACAGAAGCGGAGGCAGGATCGGATCCTAACTCCGGAAAAACAAAAGCTGTTTTAAGCCAGGATGAGACCACCTACTCCCTGAACGGGGTAAAAATCTGGATCACCAACGGCGGGGTGGCCGATATACTGATTGTTTTTGCTAAAATTGGTGACGACAAAAACCTGAGTGCCTTTATCGTGGAAACCAACATACCGGGCATCACTATTGGAGCCGATGAGGAAAAAATGGGCATTAAAGGATCGTCCACCGTTCAGATCTATTTTGACAATGCGGTCATTCCGGCCGAAAACTTACTGGGCGAACGCAATGGCGGTTTTAAAATCGCGCTGAATATCTTAAACCTGGGACGGATTAAACTCTCAGGTGCAGCTGTTGGAGCATGCAAAGGCACCATCGATTACGCGCTTCACTATGCCAACGAACGAAAGCAATTCGGTACGCTCATCTCCTCTTTTGGAGCCATCAAGTGGAAACTTGGAGAAATGGCCATTCGTACTTTTGCTTCCGAATCGCTTACCTACCGTGCCAGTCAAAACATCGACGATGCCATTCAATCGTTTATAGAACAAGGTCTCGACAAAGGCAAGGCTACCCTGGAAGGTATCCGCCAATACGCTATTGAGGCCAGTATTGCGAAAGTTTTTGGTTCGGAAGTTTTGGATTACGTGGTAGATGAAGCCGTGCAGATTTATGGTGGCATGGGCTATTCGTCCGAAACCCTGGTGGAACGTGCTTATCGCGACTCGCGCATCAACCGCATTTTTGAAGGAACTAACGAAATCAACCGAATGGTGATCGTGGGCGAATTGCTCAAACGTGCCATGAAAGGAGAAATCGACCTGATGACCCCGGCAAAGGCCGTTGGAGGGGAACTTATGGGCATTCCTGATTTTGGTTCGGTTTCAACAGATTACTTTGAGGCAAAGAAAAAAATGATGGTGAACTTCAAAAAATCCATCCTCATGGTGGCAGGTGCGGCCATCCAGAAATACATGGACAAGTTTGCCGATGAACAGGAAATATTAATGGCGCTGGCCGACATGATCATTACCACCTATGCTGCCGAATCGTGTTTATTGCGTACTGAAAAACTCAGCACGAAACTCACCGAAGATAAACTGGCCTTGTACAAAGACATGACAGATGTATTCTTTTACGATGCGGCCGGAAAAATCAATAAATCAGGGGTGGATGCCGTGAATGCTTTTGCAGCCGGTGATGAGCAACAAGCCATGCTCATGGGGATGAAACGCTTTACCAAATCAGCCAATGTAAATTCCATTGCAGCCCGACGCTGCATTGCCGACCGCATGATTGAAGACAATCGCTATTCTTATTAAAAATTAACATAGCTTTGTTCTTTTCTAAACCCGGGGCATATGCATTCTATGCCCCGGATAATAAGTAGGCTCACACCATGAGGCAAATAAATAGGATCGAAAAATTAGCCAACAGTCATTGTAAGATGAGGCTGTATATGCTTTGGAACCTTCCGTTGGCCTTCTTTGCCAGGCTCAGGGTGGATGAGATGAGCATGCAAAAGGCTTCTATTTCATTGCCTTACAACTACCTGAACAAAAACCCCTTTCGGTCGATCTATTTTGCCGCCCTCAGCATGGCCGCCGAACTGTCGACCGGGATTCTCGCCATGGCGCACGTGGAGAAAAACCCCATTCCTGTTTCGATGCTGGTACTGGGCGTAAAAGCCGAGTTTGTAAAAAAAGCCAAAACACGTATTATCTTTACATGCTTTCAGGGTGAATTGCTGGAGAAAACCATCTCCCAAAGCATTGCCGAAAACGAAGGCCGTACCTGTGAAGTTTTTACAGAAGGTCTGGATGCCGATGGAGAAGTGGTAGCCCGGTTTTGGTTCACCTGGACATTTAAACCAAAAAATCAACAATAATTCACTAAATACCTACTCGCATGAACGTACTTAGAACATTTGACATCGTGGCACAGCTGGTTGAAAAATACCCCAAAGAAGACGCACTCGCCATCAAAAGAAATGGAAAATGGGAAAAATTCTCCACCATCGAATACAAGAACCTGGCCGACCAGGTGAGTTTTGGTTTAATGGCTTCCGGCTTTACCAAAGGTGATAAGATCATCACCATCAGCAACAACCGACCCGAATGGAATTTTCTGGACATGGGCATGAGTCAGATTGGTGTGGTGCATGTGCCTGTTTATCCCAATATTGGAGATGAAGAATACCTGCATATTCTCACCCATTCCGATGCAAAAATGGTGATTGTCTCCTCAAAAGCGTTTTATGACAACCTCAAACCATTGGTAAAAAAGGTAGCTGCCATTAAGTATTTTTATACCATCGATCAGGTGGCCGGAGCTTCAAATTGGGAAGATATATTAAAGTTGGGAGCCGAAAATCAGGTTCCAGACAAACTGGAAGAGATTAAAAAATCAATCGATCAGGACGACCTGATGTCGATTATTTATACTTCCGGAACCACCGGAAGAAGCAAAGGTGTGATGTTGAGCCACCGGAACTTTATCACCAACGTGCATGGCACCACCGACATTTTGCCCGTAAACGATACTGCCCGGTTTTTGAGTTTTCTACCTCTTTGTCATGTGCTCGAACGGATGGTGAATTATTTGGTACAAAACAAAGGGGCCTCGGTTTATTATGCCGAGAGCATCGACACCATTGGCGACAACCTGCGTGAAATAAACCCGCAAGGATTTACCGCCGTCCCCCGCGTGATAGAAAAATTGTACGACAAGCTGATCCTGAAAGGAAAAGAGTTGACCGGCGTTAAAAGGGCCTTGTTCTTTTGGGCGGTGGACCTGGGTCTGAAATATGAACTGAACAAAGCAAATGGTTGGGCATACGAACTTCAACGTTCTATAGCCGACAAACTCATTTACAGCAAATGGCGCGCAGCTCTTGGAGGTAACCTCAAGGTGGTTATTTCAGGAGGTGCGGCTTTGCAGGAACGCCTGGCACGGGTATTTAACTGCGCCGGCATACCCATCATGGAAGGATATGGCCTCACCGAAACATCTCCGGTTATTTCAGTCAACCAAAAAAATTACCCTTTTATGCAATTCGGAACGGTAGGCCCGGTGATTGACAATGTGCAGGTGAAGATTGCCGAAGATGGCGAAATCCTGATGAAAGGTCCCAACCTGATGCTGGGTTATTATAAAGACAAAGCCAAGACGGATGAGGTAATCGATAAGGATGGATGGTTCCACACAGGCGATATAGGCGTGTTGCTCGACCACAACATCCTGAAAATTACCGACCGGAAAAAAGAGATCTTCAAATTGAGTACCGGAAAATATGTGGCACCACAAGTTGTGGAAAACCGCTTTAAGGAATCATCCTTTATCGAACAGATTATGGTGGTGGGTGAAAACGAAAAATACGCTGCAGCCATTATTTGCCCGACATTTCATTTTCTACATGCCTGGTGCAACAGATATGGCATCAAATTCCGCGACAACAAGGACCTGATTCAGAAACCTAAAGTAATCGCCCGCTACCAGCAAGAAGTGGATAAAATCAATAAGAGTCTGGGAAATCACGAACAAATAAAAAAGTTTGAACTTACGTGTTCCGACTGGACTCCTGAATCGGGTGAGCTCTCGCCTACTCTCAAAGTAAAACGTAACTTTATAAAAGAAAAATACAAAATCAAATTCGACCGTTTATATGGCTATACCGATGAATCGGGACATGTGGGACTGCCCGATGATCCGGATTCGGATACCGACAACAAAGAATAACTGGTCATCGGATAATACTATTGATCTCCTTTAGGACTAAATGGTTAAACCCACAACAGATTTAATTAATCAACTAACTTGACATCATCATGATAAGGCAACTGATTTTTCTAATCGTATTACTGATTACCCTGGTTGTGTTTGCCTACTCTGTGAGGCAATATTTCAGGTATTTCAAATTTACCAAAAAACACCCGCTGGGAAACATCGGTCGACGTATATGGATCACCATTAAAGTGGCCTTTTTACAAGAGAAAATTCTGCGCCGTCCGGTGGTAGGACTGATGCATGCCCTGGTATGGTGGGGCTTTATCGTCATTTTGTTTGGCAGCGTTGAAATGGTGATAGATGGCCTGTTTGGAACAGAAAAAATATTTTTCTCCCTGGGATCGGTTTACAGTTTTTTTATGGCTTCGGGCGATTTATTTGGATTGATCATCACCCTGGCCATCCTGGCTTTCCTGTTCCGAAGGCTGTTTATGCACGTCAAACGGTTTTATGGTCCCGAGATGAAACCCGTTTCAAAAGCCGACGCCAACCTGGCCCTGACCATCATCCTGGTGCTGATGATCAGCCTTTTGGGGATGAACACGTTTTATGTAGCATGGTCAACAAGAGTAGGCGGTGAAGTTTTGGGGGTTTATCCGGTAAGTCAGTACCTGGCTGGTTTCTTCAAAAATATGACTCCTGCCGAATCGCAGTTACTGTATCAAATCAACTGGTGGACCCACATTGTTCTGATTTTCATCTTTGCCAACATATTGCCTTACTCAAAACACTTCCATGTATTTATGTCCGTTCCCAATGTTTTTGTCAGCAAGATAAAACCACTGGGCTATATCGAAAACATGGACAGCATCACCAGGGAGGTGAAGTTGATGCTTGATCCCCTTGCTGCCGTAAGCACTACTTCCGTGGACGAAGACGAACCCGAACGATTTGGCGTTAAAGATGTGCAGGATCTCAATTGGGTCAACTACATCAACTCTTTGTCGTGTACCGAATGCGGGCGTTGCACCTCGGTTTGTCCGGCCAACATCACAGGCAAACTGCTTTCACCCCGCAAAATCATGATGGACACCCGTGCCCGCATGAAAGAAAAAGGCCCGGGTTTATTGAAAGAAGGAATGAGTTTCGAAGATGGAAAGTCACTCCTTTCTACATACATTACCGAAGAAGAACTCTGGGCTTGTACCATGTGTAACGCCTGTGCCCAGGAATGTCCTGTCAATATCAACCAGCCGGCCATCATCCTCGATATGCGCCGCTACCTGGTAATGGAAGAATCGAAAGCCCCCTCCGGGCTGAACAGCATGTTTGCCAACATCGAAAACAATGGTGCTCCATGGCAGTTTTCGCCGGAAGACCGAATGAACTGGGCCGAAAACCTGGAAGTCCCGCTGATAACAGACAAAACAGAAAAACCGGAATTCCTTTTTTGGGTTGGCTCAGCCGGAGCATTCGACGATCGCTACAAGAAAGTGATGCGTGCTTTTGTGGGCATCCTCAATCACCTCAAAGTGGACTATGCCGTTCTGGGAGTTGAAGAATCGGACAGTGGCGATGTGGCTCGCCGTACCGGAAACGAAATGCTTTTTCAGATGCAGGCCCTCACCAACATCGAAGTGCTGAATGGCTATGAAGTGAAAAAAATCCTCACCTGCGATCCCCATGATTTCAATACCCTGAAAAATGAATATGGCGACCTGGGAGGACATTATGAGGTAACTCACCACTCTCAGTTCCTGCAGCAGATGATCGATTCGGGCAGGATCAATCCCATTCAGGGTGATCTGGCCAACAAAAAAATTACTTACCACGATCCTTGTTATTTAGGTCGTGCCAACGGTGAGTACGAAGCTCCCCGATCGGTGCTCAATGCCATTCCATCCACTAAAACAGAAATGAAACGGAACAAAAGCTTTGGCTTGTGCTGCGGTGCCGGTGGCGGACAAATGTTTAAAGAAGCCGAAAAAGGCACCAAAGAAGTCTTTATCGAACGTACCGAAGAAGCCCTGGCCACCGGCTGCGATATCATCGCCACCGCCTGCCCTTTTTGCATGACCATGATGACCGATGGCATCAAATACAAAAACAAGGAAGAGTCGGTGAAGAACTACGACATTGCCGAATTGGTGAGTATGGGCATGGGATTGGGGTAGGTCGTCCCGACCCTCCGGAAGCCTAGATTAACCCACCGGGTTTTTTTCAACCCGGCGGGTTAATTTAAGGTGCGATAAGGAGCTTTTTTCTAATCCTGAAATTTTCTGATGCGATTTCAACAATAGTACAAATTCCACTAAAAATACAATGACACCAAAAATACCATGATGACCGTAACAAACATCGAAAAGGTATAAACCCCTCCCAGAAACAGAAAGTTGAACGTAGTCCTAAGGACAGAACGGCCATAGTATTGTTTCATTCCCAACCACACATACATCGGGATAAGCCAGTACAGGTAGTTCTCCCAGTTGACTGATTTGTCGGGAAAAATCATTTTAATGACAAGGATCAGTGTAAAGACCAAAAAAATGGTGGCATGCAGGATCAGCGAGTAGATAAAGTGTGCCGAATAGTATTTTCTCTTTTTTCGGAAAAACAGCCACAACCAAAAGGCAAAAATCGGCATCACCAAAAAGAACGACCAGGATAAGTACTTGTAAAGCTTTGAGATAAAGGCATCTGGGTAATTTAGCATCTTTAAGGCGTTTTGTAATATTCGCTCCTCACCTTCGGTATGTCCTCCTTTTGCCAGTGTTTTTTCAATTTTCGACTTGACCTTCGACAAACTAGCTATCATTCTTGCTTTTTTCTTCGTCCCCTTGCTCTCAATTCGCAGGCTATCCTGCACAAGGCTGTCGATATGCCAGTTCATTTGAAGCAACGTTTGATCAGTTGAAGTGATGAGACTATCCGTTGTCAGACTGTCAGAAGTAAAGCCTTCCGCCAGTTTTATATTTCTCTCAATCAAGCGGTTGGTCTGAATGCTGAGCAGCAGGAAAAACATAAAACTCACAAAAACATAAAACTGAAAAGGTTTCATGTACCTGGCTCGCTTTCCATTCATATAATCAGTTGAGAACCTGCCGGGATTAAGAAGCACCGTTTTAATGGTCCTGAAAAAACGGGCATCGAAGGCAAAGAGCGTACCCATGAAATCGTAGATCAGGATGCTGAAGGGCCGGTCGAATTCCTTGATGGACTGACCACAGTACGGACAATAGCGGCCTTTGAACTCCGTCTCACAGTTTTGGCAGGTGATCACCTGATCCATGGATTTTTCCACTTTATCCTTGTTTTTCCATAACTTAGATAAAGCACTTTTATCATATGAAATTTTCCACCCCATAAGCTTGAAAAAAAATAATGAAGCCCTTTTATAAAACAAATATAGACAAAGAATGACCGGACTTAATAAATATTCAGGTTTGTTGATCATTGATACATGCCCGACCCGCCGGGTTGGAAAAAACCCGGCGGGTCAAATCAGGACCAACAGTGAATTCTAAATCGATTGCATCGAGACCGAACATTTTAAAATATGATCAATTTTTGCTACTTTTGGATTTTTAAAACTACCTCCATGCAGTACGAAATCCTTAAAACAGAAATTATCGATGGCATCGCCATTGTCACCATCAGCCGGCCACAGGCCATGAATGCCCTCAACACCCGATTCTTCCAGGAAATGGACATGCAAGTTCAGGAAATCGGACTTAACAAATCTGTTCATGCCATGATCATTACTGGTGAGGGAAAAGCCTTTGTAGCCGGAGCCGATATCGCCGAAATGGTGAACAAAAATCAGGACGAAGGCGAAGCCTTTTCGCGTCTGGGACAGAATACTTTTAGCAGCTTTAGCCGAATGGAAATCCCGGTGGTGGCGGCCATCAATGGATTCGCTTTGGGCGGAGGGCTTGAACTGGCCATGGGCTGCGATTTCCGCATCGCCAGCTCCAAGGCAAAGTTTGGCCAACCGGAAGTCAACCTGGGACTGATTCCGGGTTATGCAGCTACACAGCGGCTGTCGCGCCTTACGGGAATGGGTAACGCCTTGTATCTGCTGATGTCAGCCGAGATGATTGATGCCGCAGAAGCACTTCGCATCGGACTGGTACAAAAGGTATTGGAACCAGAAAACTTTCTGGAAGAAGTTCTGAAAATAGTACGCAACATCGTTTCAAAAGGTCCGCAAGCGGTAAAAAAAGTTAAAAAAGTCGTCAGGCACGGCATGGAACTTACTTTTGCAGAAGGAGAAAACCTCGAAGCAGTTGAATTTGGAACCCTATTCGGCGAAGGCCGCCAGGGAAAAGAAGGCATGACTGCCTTCCTGGAAAAAAGAAAACCCGAATGGAACAGAGATTAAATGAATCGTTTAATAAACACCGAATAATAATAATATAAAATAACATGACTTACGACGAAAGACTACAACATGTTTCGGTGCTGGGAGCCGCCGGTAAAATGGGAAGTGGCATCCTGCTGCTGACCGCCATCGAGATGGCCGACCTCAGCCTGAAACCGGAAAACAAAGACAAATCCTTTGTTTTAAATGCCATCGACGTGTCACCAGCCGGCTTGTCCGGATTGATGAAATACCTGCGCGACCAGGTGCGCAAAGCCGCCGAAAAGAAAACCATTTTGCTCCGCCAGCTTTATGCCGACCGTGACGATTTGATCGAAAATTACGATATCATCGATGAATATATCTTCGATGTATTGAACATTGTGCGACCCGTTACCGGTATCGAAGCCGCCTATCAGTCGAACCTGATTTTTGAAGCCGTTAGCGAAAACAAAGACTTGAAGGTAAAACTCTTGTCCGCCATCGACAAAAACAACCCCAACCAGCCCTGGTATTTTACCAATACCTCGTCGGTGCCCATCAACCTGGTGGAAAAGGAAGCCGGGATAGAAGGCCGGATACTGGGATTTCACTTCTACAATCCTCCGGCCATTCAACGGTTGGTGGAGCTTATCCTGACCAACAATACCACCCAGGAAGTGGTTGATTTTGCCCATCAATATGCCAAAAACTTACGCAAAGTGGTGGTGCTTTCCAACGACATTGCCGGATTTATCGGAAATGGCCACTTCATGCGCGATGCCCTGCATGGCATAAAAGAAGCTGAAGAACTGGCCGCCGAAAATGAATTTCCGCTTTATAAAGCCATTTACATGGTGAATAAAGTGACCCAGGATTACCTAGTGCGCCCGATGGGCATTTTTCAACTCATTGATTACGTGGGTGTCGATGTGGTTAAGTTCATCCTGAATGTGATGGATCCGTTTGTGAAAGATGAAGATCTGCACAGCGACCTGCTCGACAAACTGATGTTACAGGGAGTAACAGGAGGCCAGCTTTCGAGTGGCGCTCAAAAGGACGGGATCTTTAAATACAAAAGCGGACGCATTGTGGCGGTTTGGGATGTGCACAAACAGGAATACATGGACCTGGAAATATTCAAGGAAGACTGCGACGAGATGCTGGGCGATATTCCCGACAGCCAGGTATTTTGGAAAGACACCCTGCGCGACAAAAACAAAGACGCCAAACTGGCGGCCTTCTTCAATGATCTCAAAGCGCTGGACGCTCTGGGAGCAGCCATCGCCATCGATTATGGTTTGCGTTCAAAAGAAATTGGTTTAAAATTGGTTAACGACCAGGTGGCTCACACCCACAACGATGTAAATACCGTGATGCTCACCGGATTTTATCACGCCTATGGTCCGATAAACGATTTTTTTGATTGACAGGATCGCTCTGTCAGAAGTATGCATTCGCTTTGAAGCACATTAAAATTTGAGGATAGATGAAAAAATTAAGAAAAAAAATATACATGACTGCCGGTTACAATACCACCTCACTGGGAACCGGGAGAAGAGAATTCAACCCCAAGAAACCCCGTCCGGGTTTGGAACATTACATTAAGGAAGCCGGAAAAGGCGTCCTCGACCAAATCGGGGGTCCCGAACATGTGGATGAAGCCGTTATCGGGAATTTTATGGCTGCCCGTTTCAACAAACAGGCCAACCTGCCGGGATTTATTCCTTACATCGATGAAGGTCTGCAATGGAACCCCGCCACCAGCGTTGAAGGTGCCTGTGGTTCTGGCGGCCTGGCACTGATGAACGGCATTAAAACCGTACTTTCAGAAACAGCCGATGTGGTATTGGCTCTGGGCGTGGAAGTCCAAAACACCGTAAAAGCCATTTATGGAGCCGATATACTGGCCGGGGCAGGCTGGTATCAACGCCGCAAGGAAGGGCATGCCTATTTCTTCCCGGGACAGTTCAGCGACCGTGCCGGAGCTTACTACGAAAAATACGATTACGACCGCGCCCGCAAAGGCATGGCACGCTGGTATGCCAATGCCATCGAAAATGCACGCCTCGACCCAACCGCTCAGGAATTTCAAAACAACGTGGAAGATCCTTATGCACAGGCCTATGGGATGAAACCCAATGGAAGAAGTTTCGTGGATCACCTCACCATTCTCGACTGCTCCAAGGTTTCGGATGGCGCTTCCGCCATCGCGATTTGCTCCGAAGAAGGTCTTGAAAAAATAGGGGTCGATAAAAAAGATGCCACCGAGGTGGTTGGATGGGCACAGGTGATACGCAATATTACCAACGATCCCACCAATTTAACCGAACTGGAGACCATCAAAAAAGCCGCACACCAGGCTTTGGAAAGTGCCGGCGTCACAGTCGATCAGCTGGGTACACTCGAATTGCACGACTGCTTCTCCATCGCCGGAATTCTGGTGATCGAGGCTTTGGGACTAGCCAAACCAGGCGAAGGCTGCGACTATGTGGCTGCCGGAAAAACCGGACGTAAAGGTGAACTTCCAACCAACACCACCGGTGGACTTATCGGATGGGGACATCCCACAGGAGCTACCGGTGTTCATCAGGCGGTAACCATCTGGCAACAGCTTACAGGGAAAGCCGGAAATGCACAGATCGAAATAAAAGCCGACAAACCTTACGGAATGACCATCAATATGGGTGGTGATGATGTAACAGTAATCGCGATCGTGTTTAAAAGAGGGGAGTAATAATTAACCCTGACAGGTTTCAAAAAACCTGCCAGGGTTAATGTTGTTAAAACCAGCCAAACTTCAGCGACAGGTTTAAATTAAAGGCATCAAGGGCATCTTTTGCAATCACTTTTTGTTGTTCTATGTTGTTGGCATCAATGTATTTATACCGTAAATCAACACCGTTGGTCAATCGGTATGAGCCTCCCAGCGCTACCCGGAAAAATTTAACAATATTGAATTCGATATCGATGCCAGGTTCAAAAACAAGGAATACATCGTTATCGTAATAGTAGTTGTTGTTGTTTTGATAATTGTCCCATTTATCACGGTGAGTTGCTGCCACGCCACCAACACCCAACAAAATCGGAACTGAAATATGTACCGGGAATTTGGGCATGATAATGGGTTCAAGCAACAACCCGCCATATCCACCAGCCAGTGAATAAGCACCCGGATCATCGTAGTTATAATTTTTATCAAGACTGTTAAAGAATCCGCGACCGGCAAGACCCAGGGCAAAACTGTGGTTGGCAATCCAGGCAAACTGTCCGCCTATCAGGATCGCATCCTGCTTGTCGATTTGTGTATATCCCACCAAAAAGGCACCGTAGCCTCCATGGCTGATATGTCCGTTCTTGTTGGTACGTGAGAATAAGGTTTTCATTTGGTCATTATCCTGTGCCTGAATCATCCCGACCACGCACATAATCATCAGTAATGTGAATACTTTTTTCATTTTAATGTTATTAATTGTTTCCGAATTTGTATCTGATTCCGACACCGAAATCATAAAAATTAACTTTTATGCTTTTAAAGGACTGAAATTCAACAAAAGGTTTAAACTCTGCAAAAAGAGCCAGGGGTACTCTGACAAAATTGTATTCGGTACCAAATACGGCATCCAGTCCGAATACCGGCCCGGCCAAGCGTCGTTCTTCCCAATAGTACCCCGAAGAATTACTCCATCGCCTGACGCGGTTGTATCCGTTTACCCAGCCCACGTGACCTCCGCCACCAAAATAAATACGCCATTCCCGGGCCTGTGATGGGATGAGTGGATGATACGATTCGAGTAGCACCACCAGTTGCATGCCGCCCTGTCGAAATCCAAACATGCCATCGATGGCTACCTTGTTATCTTTAATCACCTTCCCTGAAATTCCCGAAGTATAACCTGATCTTACTCCTATCTGTCGTTCAAACCCCTGCGACATCAGCGGTGAGATGAAAAAGAGCAGAATAATTGATATCAGTCCTGATTTAATCATTGTTTTTGGTTTTTTAGTTTCCATTTACTGTTCCTGAACCTGTTATGCTGGTATTTACAACAGGGGATCCATGGTAATATACCGAGCCGCTTCCCGAAATGGTGGCATTCAGCCTCTCGCTTACCCACAGGTACATGTTTCCGGAACCGCTGATTCTACTATCACATTCGTTGGTGAACATGGAATAGGAATCGATGTTTCCGGAACCGCTGATCAGGTGATTGGCATAGGCCGTTGTTCCGCCCAGGCGGATGGCTCCCGAACCGCTTAAAGTGGTTTCCACCCGGTTGGTGTTGACGTAGAAGTCGATGGTTCCCGACCCGCTTAATACGGCCTTAAAAGCGACTCCGTTGCAAGTTCCATTCATGGTTCCCGATCCCGATAATATGGCTGTAAGGTTCGACTCCGGCATATCGTTCACTGTTACCGATCCCGATCCGGAAAGGCGCACCGATTGTACGGCAGGCATTCTTACAGTTACCTTGATGGTATACATCGGATCGAGGTTTTCGCGGCTGTCGATTACCAACGTATTTCCGTTGACGATGGTCCGTACATAAGGAATCAGATTCGATTCGGCCTCGATGGTGATTTCGTAAACAGTATCGGGGACTACCGTAACAGCAAAGATTCCTTCGTTGATAACCTCGTTAAACGAGACATTCTGCCTGGGTTCGGTAATCACGTGGCCATTGCCCTCTATTTTTCCCATTTTGCCACAAGAAGCCAGTGAAAACACAGCCAGCAGGCTTACTGTTGTGATTATATTAATGTATTTCATGTGTTTGTGAGTGTTTAGTGTTTAGTGTTTAGTGTTTAGTGTTTAGTGTTTAGTGTTTAGTGTTTAGTGTTTAGTGTTTAATGTTTAATCAAATCATTACGAATCAGTTTCGGTGGTTTTTTCTTAAATCCTACATCTAATTCCTCCTGCCTATCGGCAGGTAAGAAATCCCAAATCCTAAAAGACAAGTCAAATTCCTGCCTGTTGCAATTTTTTTTTATTATTTCATTTTTAATGATACACGACCTGCTTCACAATTCAATTTCAGAGGAATCGCTTTGTTCTTTTTATCGCCAATGGTGTATTTTACCTGAATTTTTTTATCCGGAACCGGTTTATCCGGCGTATCAATATTGGTGATTTTTGCAGAATACAGCACTTCGGTTTTATCGTCCACCAACAGATCCAAACCATAGGTATCTTCAGGATTCAGGGTTAGTGAAAGGTCGGTATCATAGGTGGTGAGGTTAACCATCGACACTTTTTGCCCGATATTTTTTAAATCCACACTTCCGTAACGGGAATTCAGGCTGATCAACTCCCTTAGGTCATCCACTTCGAGGGTCGAGAAATAGGTCGTTCCTTTGATATTATCCACTTTCCCCAGGTAAAACTTCGATCGTTTTGCATCCAGGGTGAGTTGCCGGATATGGTCCGAATAAATACTGGCCGAGCTTGCCCTGACCTGGATTTCGCCTGCTTCATCCAGGTGTAACTCGCCGTAGCTCAGGTCGATCTGCCCATTTTTTACGGACTGAACATCCAGGTCACCGAAATTTACCCTGAGCAATATCTCGCCGCTGAGGTCGTGGGCTTTCAGGTTACCGTTGGATAAATCGATGTTGAGATCTCCTGTAAAATCGGTCATATAAATGTTGCCGTATTTATGCTGAAGGCTGATATGCACGTTTGCAGGCAGGTGGATGGTATAATCGATGGAGGTTGAAGTTCCGGCCGAAAACAGGTTGTTGGCAATGTCGTTCACCTCCGACCAAAAGGAACCGCCCTGTTCAAAAACCGTTTGTGCGATGATGTAATAATCGTTGGCTTTGAAATTAAAGTCGATGAAATCGAATGTTTTATCCAACTTCGATTGTTTGGTGGATTTCACCTGTAGGCGGATATCGAACCGCACAGAATCTTTCTCCCACGGGATCAGGTGAATATCGCCGTACTTATTCGACACCTCTATTTCGGTCGACTCTTTCAGGACAAACGAACGGCTGACAGTTCGCTCCTTTTCTACCGTTTGTCCGATCCCAACGAGTGGAACCACGACCACGGCCAGCAGCACCATCAGGTTAAATGGAAACACTTTTATTTTCATGGCGAATGTTATTTTCTTTTTTCTGAACTTGTAGTTGCATCAGGGTTTCTTCGAGTATTTGAAGTTTTAAGCGGTAATTCTGAATCATGGCGGCAATCACCTCTTCGCTGTCTGTATTGTCGTGCAGGTCGTTCTGTAGTTCCAAAAACTCCCGATCCAGATCCTTCATCTCCTGCTGAATTTCGTCCCTTAACATGGGTTTTTCGGCTGCCAGCAGATACACTTCTTCCGTTTTGGTGTCGATCAGGCTGGTATAGTAAGCCTTGGATTCAATGAGCTGTGTCAGCATTTGCCGATCTTCTTCAGAAGCAGACGATTGGATGGCCGAAATCCCTTTGGTGGGAGGGTTTATCAGGTCGTGAACATAATACGATCCTATAAAGATGACGATGACTGCCGCCACCCGGTACATCACCTTTTTCCATGAAATATGCATCCCGCCTGAAACAGACTTTGGTGCCGATATCTTGTTCCAAAGTTCAGGAGAAGGTTCCATCACATCAAACTCTTCCCTGTGGTCGAGGATAAATTTTTCCAGTTGATCAGTTTTCATAGACTACCTCCTTTAATATTTCGCGGACACGCTGTTTGGCCCGCATATATTGTGATTTTGAGTTCGACTCGCTCACTCCTAAAATCTGTGCTATTTCACCGTGATCCATGCCTTCGAGCAGATAGAGCGAAAAAATCATCTTGCTTCCGTTGGGCAATGCTTCCATGGCTTTCCGGATCATGGGGACACTCACCTCGGGCAAACCATCCTCTTCCTCGGTACGTTGTTGAAACAGGTGCATGTCTTCAAAGTACATGAGGTCGGCTTTTTTTCTTTTTATCTCGTTAATACAGTGGTTCACAACAATTCTTTTTAACCAGGCCCCGAAAGTGGCTTCATACCTGAAGGATTCAAGTCGACGAAAAGCATCGGTAAACGATTCCTGCAACATGTCCTCGGCTTCCTCGCGGTTACCCATCATGCGATAGCAAATGTTAAACATCGCTTTTGAATAAGCATGGTACAACACGTACTGATCGCGTGCGCTGCCGCGTTTACTCTGTTCTATGACTTCCCTGTGTATTTCAGGCCCCACGTTCAAATGGCTTTCATTTAAGATTAAAGACAGGCAAGTAATGCCCGGGTTGCAATTTTATAAAAATAATTTCATCAAGTCTTTTTTTTTTGTCATGTCGATATCCGCCTGAGGCTGATGAGACATCTCATTCCTACGTTCACCCCAACCTTTGATATCACGCATTGCACTATCGCTGAACACATACCAAAACATGGGATTCCACCAGAAAATAAGAATAAATAATATTTCAAACTCATGTCCTAATAAGAATAAATATAAATTACTCAAAAACAGGTGACCATGTTAATAATTAGATTATGAAACGAAATTTACTTACAACTTTAATGCTGGCGATACTGCTGGTGTTCGGAAGTTCGGAGATGTGGGGGCAGATATTAACTTTTGAATTTAGTGGCCTGACAGGCAGCGAAGTCAGCGCACCATCAAATTCAAATGATGCCAATTTAACTTCATCTATCATCACCAGAGGTTCAGGAAACGACATAGAAGTTTACGGTATAACCAGCGTATTTGGTGGCCCTCCCACCGCCGCCACACCCACCTTCGATCCGGCAGCAGGAATCTTCTATGCCACCCAAAATGTAACCATTTCAACTACTACGCCTTTAGCTACCATTTACTACACAACCGATGGAACAGATCCTGATAACACAGATACTGAGTACACCGTACCTGTTGCTATATCGGGTACCACCACACTTAAAGCCATTGCCTACGCTGCTGGTTTCGACCCAAGTTCCATTGGCTCGGCTCTATACACCTTTCCTACCATCAACGAAGTTGCCGACATCGCTACTTTACGCATCGGCGCCACCGATGGAACAATTTACAAACTGGTAGGAGAAGCTGTTCTTACTTTTCAACAGACTTTCAGAAATCAGAAGTTTATTCAGGATGGAAGTCTGGCGGGTATTCTTATTGATGACCCGACCGGAATTTTTACTACCTCTTACAATGTTGGTGATGGTATAACAGGCATCATCGGTTCATTAACACTATTTAACGGGATGCTTGAGTTTGTGCCTGTAGCTGATCCGGGTGTTGCCACATCTGCCGGTAATGCAATTGTTCCTGTGATAATAACCGCGACCGAATTTTTAACCAACTTCGATAATTACGAGAGTCAGGTTGTGGAAATTCAGGATCTGATTTTTGCAGATGGAGGAAGTTCATTCGCAAATGGTATCGTTTATCCGGTAACGGAAGCTGGTTTAACGGATTTTAATTTCCGTACCACCTTTTTTGATGTAAATTATATTGGAACAACCATCCCTGTTAAAGCGGTAAACATTGTAGGAATCCCGAATGAACGTTTTGGCAGTGCTTACTATCTTACGGCCCGCGATGCAGCTGACATCACCCGTACCCCTGTGATTCCTCTGGGTACTTCAGGAATCATCCTGGCCATCCTATTAATTTCAGCAGTGCTGTTTATCAGGAGAGGGAAGTTGTTTTAATAACAAAATATGAGTATCCGGTTGTTTACCTAAACAGGGAATAAAGAGTTGTTATTCTTTGCCGTTGACTTCAGTCAACGGTTAAAAAGAAGATGAGACATTTGGGCTTTAGCCCTATTACCCATGTCTAATGACATTGGCTGTATTCACTAATCCTTTGGCTTTTTGTTTCAACGCACCTATATGATGATTTTCCCGCTGTCGTTTCACCTCCGCAAGCACGAGTCGTTTTTCAATATCATTCACCGCAACAATATCTATTTCGTTTAAATTGGCTTTTTCACGATCATAAAATTTTATAGACCATCAGTTTTATTATTGCAAAAGTAATTACCGTAATGACCGTTGCGTTAATGCAAAGTTAAGTTGAGGTTCAGACAACCTAATCCTTTTATTAAAATTTTTGATCCTGATGCCTGGAAAATAGGGCAGTAGTATCCGGTCTCTAATTCACGACATTAACTAACATGTGCAATAGTGACCAAATATTCTCTGGCTTCCAGCATTGCCCTCTGGTAGGAAATCTCATTACCGCTGTACTCAAACAAGGACAAGTAAACGGAATCACTTTTAGTCTTTTAGTGCCCAAAGTAATTTCAATGTATTTTTGTCGATGCCTGTTACAGTGCATTCTATAAATTCTCCATCCTGCAAATTTTGTTCGATCATCTTTTTTTCTTTGTCACTAATTCGATAAGTGTTGTTTGAGATAAAAAGTTTTCCGTAAAATTTCCCTTCAACAATGTAAGTATTGGTTATTCGACCATAGTCGTCTTCCTTTTTTACAACCTCCACTTTTACAGTCTTATCAAGTAATTTTAGTTTATCGATAATATTGCTGTCAACAATATTTTCGATAGAGTTAGTTCTATTGATTATTTCAATTTTTTTTGGCCTTGGTTGTTGGGGTATATTTTGCTGCTTTCTGGAAATAATTACTTCAATTTCGTGTTGGAATTCCCATTTTAGTACTAATTCCTTGTTATGATGGTTGATATGGATTACTTCACAATTTATTATATCTCCGTTGCACAATTGTTTTACTGCATTTTTAATATGAGTTCGTTGAGCTCCATATATTGTTCTGGTAATAGGTAATGTTGCATTATACTTGTCGGCTATGCAATAGTTTATTACATTATCATTTATTTTAACTACTTTAACAGCGAAAATTTCCCCTATAAACTTGTCAATTTCCCTCGTAAGCCATTCTTTTAATTGGGAATTGATTCCTAAAAGTGGTTGCTTGTTTTCGTTGTACCCCCAAAAGGTAGTTTCAATAATGTCACCTGTTTTTGTTTGGTTAAAAGCTTCATCTGTGTCAAAATTGTCTTTATGTAACATTCCAACGATTGAGCCACATTCCCAATTAAAATTATACCCAATATCTATAAATAATCCAATGCTTGTTTTTTGAATAATTATCCCTTTATAATTCTCATTTTCAATTAAATCATATTTTTTAAACTGAGGAATTTCACCATTAACAATTATTGATAATGGGTTTTTTTCCAAATGAAAGATTTTGCAAAAGAATATTTTTCCTTTAAAGGTAGGGAAAACTGCGTGCCATGAATCAATATTTCTATATTTCCAGGGCATATGCAAATAGGAGACAAAACCGTAAAGCCCACCTATTTTGATAATAAATCCTCTTTCCCTTATATCGGCAATTATAAAAGGCAGGTTCCCTCCATTTTCAATCTGTCTTTCTATACCATCTACAAGTTTTGGCAGATAATCATCCTGGAGTGTTGGTTGATAATTTTTCTTGTTTGAAAAATGTAATTTCCAATTAAAATTAAGCTTTAACTTAAACCAATCTAATAAATTCATGTTATTTACAACGAGTTTTAACTAAGCATTACAGCGGTAAGTATGCGAAAAACAAGTAAGTCAGAAGCACAAACCTCTCAACTTACAAGAAAGTTGAAAAAAGACTACAAATCTTGATGCGACGGCTAACCCGCTTATTTTTTATATCATTTGTGGCCGATATGAACTGATCACAAGATGTTGAAGTCTTTGAAGAAACTCCGAAAATACAAAAAAATTTTTGGATAAGGGCAGAGTTGTTTTGGTGATTTATTTTTGGGGCGATGGGGTTTATGAAAATCTATCCCACTTCTAAAACCTGTCCGACTTAGTCGTGGAATGTCGTTCAATATTTAATTCGGTTAATAATTTAATCCAAAAGCCCAAAGGGGTATAACATTGAGGTAACCAAATTCTATATGATATTCGTATTATCCAGATATACTTTTTCAACCTTTCCCATCCCTCGAATACCACTTGTTTCATTGCTCAACTGACTGCTAAGTCCCGCTTGCTCCATATATAGAAAATAATCGTCCAAAGAATTTCGACTTACGTTAATTATTTCAGCTATTTTGGTGAAATTTGGTTTAAACGGGACACTTTCAGCGATAATGGAAAGTAAACGTTGTATATGATAGACTATAGCACGAGCACCAATAATACCAATCATACGACTTTCCCATGATACCCTTTCAAAAAATAACGATTGAAATCCGTTGTCGTATTTTGCAAAGGCGCTTCAAATTTCTGATAAAGTGTTTTCATTTTTTTTTAATAACCCATTTTTGCAAATATATAAACGCACAACCTAAACAACAAGTATTTATAATAATGCACAATAACAAGTGCGGAAATCTATGTTTTTGCTTGTGTGCAACGAGAGAACAAACCCAACTTTTGAAGGGATCTATTTATTACCAATAACAGCCTTTTATATTGGAAATCCAAAAAAAAAGCGGAAGGCCCTGCCTTCCGCTTTTGGTATCATCCTTCCCGGTTTTTTAACCCGGTGAAATTAACGGTGTTTTTAACACAATTAATCTTCCAACGCTTCCTTGTCCTCTGTATAGAGGGTGTAGAGCTTTTTGCCGCCGTAGGCTGCGCCCATGGTTAATAATATCACCAATCCGCTGCCTACAGGCGCGCCCCCGCCAATGGGGTCGCCACCTGGATCACCGCCTCCCCCGGGCGGGTCACCCGGGTCTTTGGTCTGGGCCGTTATAAACAAGGGAAACATCAGCAGGGCTGCAATCATCATCGTGGAAAATATCTTCTTTTTCATGGCTATATTTTTTAATTGACAAATACTTTTGAAATTACCACGGAACCTGATCCTGCTACTTTTACAATCACAGTGGCGTTTTTAACATCCAGTGGTATTTTGGTAAATGTTGATGGAGCTAACACGGTATTCAGAATGATTCGTCCATAAACATCATATACCCAGATTGTTTTTGAAGTATTTGCTTCAGGATCCTCACTTCTAATAATGATTTCATTTTCAAAAGCATATACATGAAATCCAGATTTATCTCCAAGATTGTTGATGGTGGTTGCGGTTGGATTAAAATGCAATATAAAGCGGTTTGTATCGTCTCCCTCTTGACCTTCAAATAAATACGCGGGGTTTTCATTTAGGTCTTGTAGTGCACCTGTTTTCAAATCTTCCAGTAATACGTTGACATCAGGGAGGGATTCCATGTTAGCCATTAACTCCTGTTCTCCGCTTTCACCTACTTTGAACATCACATCTACTGTTCGACCGGCTTCGGTCAGGATGGGCAATCCATCTATACCAAATTTCTCATTTTGCTCTGCCGCATAAATTTGAGGAGCATTTCCATTGAATGACATTATTTTCCTTGCATCTCTTCCGTTGTCGTATCCTTCGGTAGCATCGTCTGCAAAAACAATGGTTAACTGGTCGCTTTTCTCTCCTTTGATGGCTTTTAACCACATGTGTTCAGGAGCAGAAGTTGTGCCTTTGTAATAAGCTTGTGAACTATGCACCCT
>Ga0210039_1001097_pt1 | contig 26316 bp, 16 predicted proteins | sample CryGeyCG2114_250_3_FD_185460 | JGI IMG/M metagenome (GOLD analysis project Ga0210039, IMG submission 185460) | Groundwater microbial communities from aquifer - Crystal Geyser CG17_big_fil_post_rev_8/21/14_2.50 (SPAdes) (version 2) | ecosystem: Environmental > Aquatic > Deep subsurface >...
ACGGCTACCACAACCGCCAGCCCCAGCACTACGACAACAGCCGCTACCACGGGGTCAACCTGCACAACGTCTGGTACCGGGGCACGGTGGAGTTCCGCTGGTTCGAGGCGACCCTCCACGCGGGGCGAATCAAGGCCTACCTGCAGTTCTGCCTCGCGGTCGCCGCCAAGGCGCTCAATGGCCGGGCCGCCTCCAGCCGCAAGCGGGATTTTGATCCCCAGAGTGCCAAGTACGACTTCCGCGTCTTCCTGCTCCACCTCGGCCTGATCGGCGACGAGTTCAAGACCGCCCGCAAGCATCTGATGGCCAACATGCCGGGCGACGCCGCCTTCAAGAACGGACGGCCTAAACCGGAGGAGGTCCTTCCGGACGAAACCACCACTCTCACCAACGAGGCCGGGCAAGTTCCCGGCCTCACTGTTTAAGGAGGTGCCCCATGAAGATTCTGATCCGCTCCACCACGCTGGACGGCGAACCGATCCCCGGCAGCGGGGAAACCATCCAGGCCGCCGACTGCCTCGAAGTTGTCGAACTGATGCGCGGCCAGACGCCGTTTACCGCCAGCCGAGCGCCCCGGGACTACATGACCGAGGTGCTCTCCGGCATCGAAGGCGGGCCGACCCAGCCTCTGCCGGAGGACGCCGCCGCTGCGGCCGCCGAGTTTCTCACCCGTCTGGCCCGGCACGGCCTGATCGAATTCCTGCCCGACGACAAGGCCAGCGATCCCTGGCCGGACCGCTTCCTCGAAGCCCTGGAGACGGTGCGGCTTTCCGGGCGCACCAACATGCTCGACCACCCGGAGGTGACTCGGCTGACCGCCGAAATGGGCTACCCCGAGGTGGCAGAGTGGCTGGCGGACCACCGGCGCGAATACGCGGCCTTCGTCCTCGAGGGAACGAGACCGTTCGGCAAGAACTTCGGCGGCAAGGAGGACCCGGCTCCATGTGCGGACAAGTAGGCATCATCTTCGGCCGCAAGCGCAGACGGCCCGACGAGCGGGATACCCTGCGCGAGCTCTTCATCCGCATGCTGCTGCACAGCGAGGAGCGCGGCCCGCACGCCTCCGGTCTGGCCTGGCTCAAGACCGACGGCCGCCACCGCATCTTCAAGCGGCCGATGCGGGCGCACGAACTGGTGTACGAGAAGCCGTTCCAGGAGCTGCTCGGACAGGTCGACAACGAGACCACCATCCTCATGGGCCACACCCGCTGGCGCACCCGGGGCAACGAGTTCAATAACCGCAACAACCATCCCATTCGGGCAGGGATCGTCATCGGCACCCACAACGGCACCATCTACAACGCCGATTATCTGTTCCGCCGTCTCGGGCTGCCGCGCTATGCCGAGGTGGACAGCGAACTGATCTTCCGCCTGGCCGACCGCTTCGCGCCCGAAGGCCCCATCGACCAGGACGGCCTGAAGAAGGCGCTTGCCCTTTGTCGCGGCCAGATGAGCGCCGTGCTGGCCTCGCGCCTCGACCCGGGGACCATCACCGTGCTCAAGGGCAACAAGCCGCTCTGCCTGCGCATCCACCGCCAGCACCGGGTGGTGCTCTACGCCTCGGAAGCCGCCTTCATCGACTTTGCCGTGGACAACGAGAAGGGCTGGCGCGAGCTGGAAGTGCCGCCCATGACCATGCTCACCATCCGCCACGAGGATGTGCGGGCCATCGAAAACAGCGAATTCCGCTTCATACCCCAGGAGCGCAAAGGGACACTGCCCGAAGGAGTGAATGTATGAACATTGGAGAATCCTCGAAGCTGAACACAAACCCGGAAGACAGTCCCGAGACCACCCTCCGGCTCTTCGTCTACGGCACCTTGAAACGGGGCTGCTGGAACCATCAACGCTTCTGCGCCCAGGCCCGTAGCATCGAACCGGCCGTGGTCTGGGGGAGGCTCTACCATCTCCACGCCGGTTTCCCGGCCCTCGAAGTGCCGGAAGGTCTGATCCTGGCCAGGGGCAGCGCCGATCCACTGGCCGACGCCCGCAGGCAGCAGGAGATCGGCACGCCACGCTTCGGCCGCCCGACCGGCGATTGGGACCTGATCCACGGAGAGCTGGTGACCTTCAACGACCCGCAGCGCGACCTGCCGCCCATCGACCGGCTGGAAGGCTTCCGGCCCGGCGGGCACAGCATGTACCAGCGGGTGATGGTGGCCTCTGGATGCCGGAACGCTTCAATTGCAGTGTGGATTTACAGGATGGCTCGGGTTACAAATGGGGAGCGAATTGACCAGGAGTGGTGGGGCTAGTGAGTGTTGGCCTTGATGCTTTCGGCTGCATGGATGAGGCTTTTGATTTCATCCTCGGTAAAGCTGGCCTCCTTGATGTAGCGGAGCAAATTCATGACCTCGGGTTGGTCATGAAGGAAGTCGACGACTTCCGGGTCCGTGGACGAGGACAAGCGGAACAGTACGTCGGGATCTGCTGCCAATACCTTAGCCAGCTCCTTGATCACTTCTGGCCTTGGCGGACGCTCCTTGCCACGTTCGATGCGGCTCAGATAGGCGGGGGAAATGCCTACCTTTGTCGCCGTCTCGCGCAGGCCGAGGTCTTGAGCAACCCGAAGGTCGCGGAGTGTTTCACCAAAGTTTTTCATAGCGTCTAATATACCTCGCTGTTTAGTGTTTTGCAACACAAAATTCCTCTGGCATTCTTTGGCGTAATTTGGTATATTATGGTTGATTTTTACTCAGAGGCAGGTAACTTACCCCTGTTCTGGCACTGATGCCCTGACGGCCAACAGCCCTGCAGGAGAGGCGACATGAGCAATGAAGAGGTTTTGAAACTAAAAGACGTTGCCGCCTTACTTAAGGTCGGCGAAAAGACGGTCTATTCCATGGCCCAGACCGGGGAACTGCCTGCTTTCAAGGTCCGAGGCCAGTGGCGATTCTCCCGAAAGGACATCGACGCATGGATAGAGCAACAGAAACACACAACCCAAGATTTCGGCGAGGGCAACCAGAAATGACCACAGCCTCGGTGAACGGAGTTTTTATATGAGCAAAAAGAAAAACAAGCAGGCCGAGAACACCATCCCGGCGGGATATACGCTCGACTACGTTTCCGGCAAACAGGTCAAGGAGACGAAGAAAGAGCTGGTGCGCCAGCGGATTGCTCGCGCTTTGATCCACGAATACGGCTTTTCCCCTGAAGATATGGAAAGCGATTTCTCCATCGGCGGGCGCAAAAAAGTGGATGTCGCCATCTTCCACCATGGCAAGGATCACACGATTGAAAATCTCAGTCGCGCCGTGCTCTGCCGCCAGGAACCCAACGTCGGCAAGAACGCCGCACGCATCCGTGATTTTGAACAGGCATCCAAAGACTTGGATGAATTGGAGATCGTCATGCGTGAGGTCGAGGCTATTCAGTATGGCCTCTGGACCAACGGCCTGGAATTTTTCTTCCTCGAAAAAGAGCAGAAGCGTTTCGAAACTAAGTGCAACCCCATTGGCGACTGGCCGATGGCGGAAGAGTCGGTCGGCACAAAGGATGTTATTTCCGACGCGCACACCCGTGTTGCCGACAAAGAGATGTTGAAGATCACTTTTCGTCGCTGCCACAATTATATCCATGGTAACGAGGGTATGCCTAAGGATGCTGCCTTTTGGCAGTTTCTCTATTTGATATTCTGCAAGATGCACGATGAAAACCTGCGCGGCAAACAGCGTCAGGCCTGGCAGCGACGTTTCTGGGCAGGCCCCAAGGAACAGTTTGAGGAAAAAGGCCGTAAAGAGATCCGCAAACGCATCGAGGGTCTCTTTACCGAGGTTAAAAATCAGTACAAAAATATCTTCCGGGGCAACGAGGAGATCACCCTTTCCGACCGTGCGCTGGCCTTTATCGTTTCCGAGCTGGCCAAGTACGACTTCACCCGCACCGATGTAGATGCCAAGGGTGTCGCCTATCAGGAACTGGTGGGCGTCAACCTGCGTGGAGACCGGGGCCAGTATTTCACACCGCGAGGTGTCGTTAAGCTGGTCGTGGAAATGCTCGACCCCAAGGAAAATGAAACCCTGCTGGACCCGGCCTGTGGGACCGGCGGCTTCCTAGTCGCAACCCTTGGTCACATGTTGAAAAAGTTCCGGCATGAACAAAACACCCAGCCGGGGAGCGAGAACACCACGGAATTTCTGAATGTCCACGAACGCTTGAAAGAGTATGCGGCCGTCAACGTTTTTGGGGCCGACTTCGATCCGTTCCTGATCCGCGCCGCCCAGATGAACATGGTGCTGGCGGGTGATGGACGTGGGCATATTTACAACATCAACTCACTAGAATTTCCTTTAGGTCACCTGGCTGACCTTGCGAGCGCCAAGAAAGAGATCCCACTTGGCTCGGTGGATATCATCGCCACCAATCCCCCGTTTGGCTCAGACATCCCGATTACTGACAAGCATATTCTGGAGCAATACGAGCTGGCACACGCCTGGGAGCATGATGGCGAAGGTGGTTTCCGCAATACCGGTACGCCCAAGGGCAGCGTGTCTCCGGAAATTCTCTTTATCGAGCGCTGTATCAAGTGGCTTAAGCCGGGCACCGGCCGCATGGGTATCGTTCTGCCTGACGGGGTGTTGGGCAACCCGGCAGCGGAATACATCCGTTGGTGGATTATGCGCGAAACACAGGTACTCGCTTCCGTCGACCTGCCTGTGGAATCTTTCATCGCCGAGGCCAACGTCAACATCCTCACCAGCCTGTTGTTTTTGCGCCGCAAAAGCGAACAGGAAAAACGCGCAGAGGCTTTGGGCGGCATTGAAGAGTATCCGGTTTTCATGGCCGTGGCTGACAAAGTTGGCTTCGACCGCCGTGGTAACAAGCTTTACAAGCGTACGCCGGACGGCGAAGAAATTGTCGAGCCCAAGCAACATGTTGAGCGTATCCGCATCGGCGGACGTTTTGTGGAACGGACCCTGACCCGCAGTGAAAAGATCGAGGACAACGATCTGCCGGTCATCGCTGAGAAGTACCGCGAATTTCTCAAGGAGCAGAACGGATGAGCGATCAAGACGACATCATCGAAGCCCAGCAGGATGCTGCCGAAGAGAGCGGCCCGGATAACTTTTTCATCGATATCCTGACCGGCAACAAGGAAAGCATCTCTGCCAAAAAGCTGTTGGTGCAGAAAGTCCTGCGCCAGCTCATCGAAAGCTACGGGTTTGACCGGGATGACCTGGAGGTGAACTACAACCCCCAGATTGCTGGCCAGGGGCGCAAGCGCATCGACATCGCGATTTTCCGCCCCGATGTTGAGCACATCAACGACAACCTGCAGCGAATCATCGTCTGCAAGAACCAGAAAAAGCGTGACAAGCTTCGCTCCATCGCCGAAGCCGACGCCGACCTGCGCGAGCTCAAAGAGCTGCTGGAGCTGATCCCCGGTGCGACGCTGGGCATGTGGACCAACGGACAGGAGGAGTTTCTGTTCCAGGTTGAGCGCTCCCGCTTCGAGGTCCGCGCCAAGCCCTTGGGCGTCTGGCCGGTGCCGGGTGAGCGTACCACCGATCTGGACCGCACCGGCGGAGTTATTCAGGTCAGCGCCGAAGCTGAGGACCTGGAGGACGCGCTTCTGCGCTGCCGCCAGTACCTGAACCGCAACCTGGGACTCGACCACAAGGATTCCTTCAAGCAGTTGGCCGTGCTGATGTTGGCCAAGATCCACGACGAGACGCGGCCGACGGGTGAGCGCAAGTTCTGGATCAAGGGCGACGAACCTTTTACCGAGGCAGGTCAGCAGGCGATTGCCCAGCGCATCAACGAATCCATTACCGCCGCTAAGGCCTGGCAGCCAAACCTGCTGACACGTGGTTGGGATCTGACGCTGGAACCGCACGAGACCGCTCGCGTGGTCATGGAACTGGCCCGTTACTCCCTGAGTGAAACCCAACCTCGATTTCGGACCGGGGCCTTCCGGGCGGTCGCACGCAGCGTGATGGACGGGCGCGAGGGCCGCTACCCTACGCCACTTAACGTTGCCGAGATGGCGGTGGAGATGCTCGACCCGCAACCTGGCGAACGCATCATGGATTGTTCCAGCGGCACCGGAACCTTCCTGGCCATGATCGCCGCCCACATCTTCAAAAAGAAACTGGCGGTCCTCGGCACCACACCCGACGAAGCCACCAATGAACAAATCCGCCAGGCGCAAAATGAAACCGCTGCGTGGGCGGCCAGCAACGCCCTGGGTTGCGATATCGATCCCTTCCTGGCCGTGGCCAGCCGCATGAACCTGCTGTTCACCACCGGAAATCCCGGCCGCGTGTTCCGCATCGATGCCCGAACCTTCCCGGACGGTGATCTGGATGGTATCGATGCCGCCCGCCCGGCAATGCCGCTGGGCAGCATGGATCTGGTTTTGCTCAACCCCTGGTTCTCAACCCAAGACACGGTAAACGACACCTCGATCCTGGAGCGCTATGACCTGGGCAACAACTGGGAGCGTGACGAAGAAGGCGGATTCCGCAATACCGGCAACCTGAACACCGGCGGCGTGCCGCCCGAGGTACTGTTCATCGAACGCGCACTGCAGTGGGTTAAACCGGGCACCGGTCGTATCGCTATTTTATTGCCGGACGGAATTCTGGGGAATCCAGGCGATGAATACGTGCGCTGGTGGATTCTTCGTCATTGCGAAGTGCTCGCTTCGGTTGACCTGCCGGTAGAGCCGTTCAAGGTCACCGTCAAGGAGTATGGCCTGACGCCCGCCTTGCCGAGCCTGCTGGTGCTGCGCCGCCGCAACCAGGAAGAGCTGATCAATACCGAGCACCCCGAGTATAAGGTCTTCATGGCCGTGGTGGATCGAGCCGGAGTGGATGCCCGAGGCAACCTCCTGTTCCAACGAGCCCCGGATGGTGAGGAACTGGTCTTTGACGAGGAAGTTATCGAGCGGGTTCGTGAAGGCGGCGAAGTGGAAATCCGCCGCACCACGCGCCGCAACCGCCGCATTCATGACGAGCTGCCGCTGGTGGCAGAGAAATACAAGGGATTCCGCGCAACCGGCGAGGTGACGTTATGAGCAGAAAATTCCAATGCAGAGCAATTCCAAGCACCTGGATTGAACATAACGGTCGCCGCCTCGATTGCGGGCCTTATGTATCAGGAGCGATAGAAGCAAGAGAGCTTCTGAGCCAAATGAACACAACTCCACTGATTGAGTTGACCGCTGGACACAAGGGAGGGATTTACAACGGGTCACCTTTTGTCCGGAACTATGTGGAGGACCCGGACCATGGTGTTCCGTTCCTTACCACGTCCTCCTTGCTTCAGGCAGATCTGACGAACCTCTCACTGCTGAGCAAGCGAGATGCTCAGTCAAGACAGCTTAGTTTTCTCGAAATAAAACCTGAAATGACTCTCATAACTTGCTCTGGAAGCATCGGTCGAATGGCCTATTCCAGGGCCGACATGGAAGGTGTTTGGTCTAATCAGGACATCATGAAAGTGGTGCCTGATCCCGATTTAATTAAATCGGGCTATCTCTATGCCTATCTGTGCAGCCGATTCGGAGTGCCCATGATTGCTTCGGGTACTTACGGTGCAATCATTCAACACATCGAGCCCCAGCACATTGCGGATCTCCCAGTGCCGCGTCTAGGCAACGTGGAAGAACATGTGCATGATTTGATTCAAAGAGCAGCCGACGCCCAGGTTGAATCTGGAGAACTCCGGCAACAAGCTGGAGCGCTCGTTAATGATATATGCGGTTTCCCTGGAAAATTAGCTTCAGGAGCTCGGATTTTTGCGTATTCGTCCGCTAAGTCAAATGACATATTAAGACGACTTGATGCGACCTTCCACAATCCCGTTGCTCAACAAGCTGAGGCATTAACTAATGCCGAAGGGGGTATTACTCTTTCTAATGTAGGCGTCAATGGCTTCGAATCTAACCGCATGAAACAGGTTTTCGTTGAAGAAGGATATGGCACTCCATTTATTACAAGTGGTGGCATTTTCTCGAAAACCATAATGCCAGAACGCTATCTACGAAATCAGCTTCTTGGAGAAGATGAATCCTGGCGCATCAATGAATACGACACACTTATTGCTCGCAGCGGCCAGGTGGGAGGGATTATTGGACGTGGTGTCTGGGCGGACACCCGCTTGGATGGTTTTGCCGCCTCTCCGCACATTCTGAGACTGCGCCCGACAAATGCGGAATTTCCTCCTGGATACGTCTATGCCTTCCTATGTCTGACCGATGTTGGCTACCAATTACTGGCGAGAACGGCCGCAGGCAGCTCCATCCCATTCCTGCCGTTGGATGCCGTGCTTGAGATTAAAATTCCAACCACGCCTTCACTGCAGCAGCGCCAAGAAATTGATGAATTGGTGAAACGCGCTGGTGAGCTGCGCAAACAGTCGCAAGCACTCGAAATAGAAGCGGTCGCCCTTGTCGAACGAGCTATCGAGGAGGGAGGTCGCTAATGGCGAAGGTCATACCCATCGGGCAACCCGCAAACGAATCTGAACGCCAGGCTATCGGTTTCCTTCGGGATCATCTGCCTGACGGTTGGCTGATCTTCCACAACTTCGAGATGCGCCAGGGTGAGGAGGTGTTCGAAATCGACATCGCCATTCTTGCGCCTCACGCGGTGTATCTGGTGGATGTCAAAGGGACGCGGGGCAACATCGATGTGTATGGCTCCAAGTGGTATCCCGAAGGAAGACAGCCGTTCTTCTCGCCGCTGGCCAAGTTGCGCAGCCATGCCAAGACCATGGCCACCATCATTCGCGAGAGCAACACTGGCTTGATTGAGCTGCGCAAGGCCCATGTGCATGCCGCCGTGCTGCTCACCGCCGACGCCGCCGTGTTTGACCAGGCGGGCATCGACAGCCCGGACGTGACCGACTTCAAACACTGCCTGAAATATTTCCGCGACCAAAGCCGTATCCCCGACAACCGGCTGGATAACATCACCCGCTTCCACTCCCAGATCGCCAAGGCGATCACCGGCAACGCCAAGCCCAAGAGCGCGGCCTTGGTGTTCCGCGACTGGCAGGTGGAGGAGAAGCTGGGCGGCACCGACCGCTACACCGAATACCGCGCCAAGCATAACCTCTTAGGAAAGAGCGGCGGCATGGCCCGCCTGCGCGTCTACCAGGCCGACCCGTACCAGGACGAAGCCGCCCGCAAGGAAGAGTTTAAGAAGATCAGCAATGCCTATCGCGCCGTGGCGCACATGCCGACTCATGCCAACGTGCTGGCGGTAAAGGATCTCTTCGTCAACGAGGACGAAGATAAGGTGGTGCTGGTTACCGAGGACCTGCCCGGACAGGCCCTGCGTCTGCACATCAACAAAGCCTCGATGGCGCTGACCTTTGACCAGAAGCTCCAGGTGATGCGCGATGTGCTGTCGGCCCTGGACCATGCGCACCGGCACGAGGTCATTCACCGCAATCTGACTCCGGACGCCATTCTGGTAACCAAGGGCGGCCAGGCACGCGTGACTGGCTTCGACTTCGCCCGGGTGGGCAAGAGCCGCACCTCCACCATCGCCGATCAGATCATTGATGACCTGGACACAGCCTATCAGGCTCCGGAGTGTTTTAAGGACCCGACCCAAGCCAGTATCGCCTCCGACTTGTACGCGATTGGGTTGATTCTTTATGAGTTGCTGACCGGCGAGCTGCCTTTTGAAAGCGTCGACCAGATGATGGAGGCCGACGGCAAATTCCCGATGAAGCCCTCGGAGCACAAGCCGGATTTGCCCAAAGGCATCGACGAATGGCTGCAAAAGTTCTGTGAGTTTGATCCCGAGGAACGTCATGCCAGCGCAGCCATAGCCCGCAAGGCGCTCGACGACCTGATTTTGCCCGAGGCCAAGGATGAATCCGCAGCGGATATCAGCAGCCCGGCCGTGGCTCTGCCACAACTCCCTGACAACCTGACCAACCTGCCGCAGGATTTCATATTGGCGGATCGCTTCCGCATCCAGAAGAAACTGGGCAGCGGCGGGTTCGGTGTCGCCTACAAGGTGTTCGACTCTCTGGGTGATGTGGTGCGGGTCATCAAGCTGGTGACCAAGGATCGCCGCAGTGTCTATGAGCGCCTGCGCCGGGAATACAAGACCCTGACCAATCTGCCCGATCATCCGCACGTGGTGAAAGTGGTCTGGGCGGATCGCATGGCCGACGCCAAGCAGACCCCATACATCGTTTTTGAATATGTTGAAGGTCTGGACGTCTCCGATCTGATTGATGCCGAAGCGCTCTCGCTGGAAGATTCGGTGCGTATCGTGCGCGAGTCCGCCGAGGGGCTCGGACACCTGCACAAACACGGGGTTTACCATCAGGACGTCAAGCCTTCCAACCTGCTCTGGACCGATAAGGGCGTTCGCATCATCGACTTCAACGTCGCGGTCACGGAGAACGACGAGGTTCAAGGTGGCGGCGGCACACGCCGCTATCTGCCGCCAGATTACGATTATTCGTCCGAGCCGGACGCCTCAGATCGCATGGATCGCGACCTCTACGCCCTGGGCCTTTCGTTCTATGAGTGCCTGACCGGGAAATACCCGTTCGACGAGCCCACGCCGCCGATCAAGATCCAGCCCAAGGACCCCAAACAGTTCAAGGGCTGCGCCGAGTTGAGCAGCTCACTGGTCAATGTACTGGTGAAGATGGTCGCTCCCGAGCGCAAGGATCGTTTTGCTTCAGCTGAAGAGTTCCTGACGGCATTGGCCGAGGTCAAACGCCTGCGCTCGGTGCTGACCACCGGCGAGATTGGTGCCGGTCCGAAAGTGGTCTCGAAGTTGGGCTTCGAGCCGACCAAGCCCAACACCAACCCCTTCGTCACGCATCTGCTGACCCTCTACAGCCAGAGCCAGGTTTCCAACGCGGGCACCCGTGGCCTCGACGAAGTTGGCAAGGCTACCTACGTGCCGACCTATCTGGACGAGAAACTCAAGCCCGCGCTGCTCAAGGGTGAATTCCGGCTGGTGATCATCAGCGGCAATGCCGGTGACGGTAAGACGGCCTTCATTCAGCAGTTCGAGGCTTTTGCCGAGAGCAAGGGCGCACAGATGCAACGCGGCGCGAACGGTGCCGTCTTCCAGCTCAAGGGGCACACTTACCAGAGCAACTACGACGGCAGCCAGGATGAGGGTGATGAGCGCAACGATGCCGTGCTGCAGAAGTTCTTCGCTCCCTTCGCGGGCAAGGACAAATCCGGTTGGGCTGAAAACCAAACCCGTTTGATCGCCATCAACGAGGGCCGTCTGGTTGATTTCTTCCTGGAGCACGAGGAGGAGTTTCCGCTGCTCGCCAAGCAGATCCAGCAGGGCCTGGCCGGGGCTGATCCAGAGAACGGTATCGCCGTCATCAACCTCAACCTGCGCTCGGTGGTCGCCGAACCCGAAGAGGGTCAGCCATCGATTCTGGAACGCCTGATCGCCCGCATGTCCCAGCAGGAATATTGGCAGGCCTGCGAAAAATGTGATCTCAAGAGCAAGTGCTACGCCTACCACAATGCCCGGACGTTCCAAGACCCGGTTGCCGGACCCAAGGTAACCCAGCGTCTGAAGATGCTCTACACCATGACCCATTTGCGCGGCAGGTTGCACATCACCATGCGCGACCTGCGTTCGGCGCTGGCGTTCATGCTGGTGGGCACGCGTGACTGTGATGGCATCCACCAGCTTTACCAAAACGGCGGCGAGGAGAATCAGAACCGCATTCTTGACGGCTTCTATTTCAATTCCTGGCTTGGTGGCGGCGAAGGCTCAAATGACCGATTGATTTCGCTGCTGCGCGAAATCGATGTCGCAGAAGTCAGCAACCCCGATTTGGATCGGGAACTGGGATTTCTCAACCCCAAAACTAAGGCCATGAGCCGCTTCTCGTTCGCTGAGCGAACCGGGTACGACGATGAGTTGGTGGAGACGCTGTTCCGCAATCTGCCTCGCGATTACTCATCAAAGAACCGTGCTCGACTGATCGCCAAGCACCGAAATTACCTCTCGCACATGCGCCGCCGCCATTTCTTCGAATGCCGTGACAGTCAGGAAAATCGTCCCTGGGAAAAGATGCTTCCATACGGGCATATTGACCCCTTCTTAAAAGCCATCGAGGAACCCGGCGCGAAGAGCCTGGGTGAGGTAACCACCATCCTCCGGGCGATTAACCGGGGTGAAGGGCTGAGTGATCCGGCGCGACTGGGTAATCAGTTGGCCCTCCGGGTCCGTCAGGTGGATAAAGGCACCCTCCGCAGCTATCGGCTGTTTGACGGCGACCACTTCATACTGCGCACCGAACAGGAAACGGCGGCCCATCCTTTTCTGGAATGCCTGTCCCAGGCGCTGGTGCTGCTCTACGACTCGGGTGACGGCCACAAGGCCAGCCTGCGCATCAATCTCGACATTTACGAGATGCTGATGCGGTTGAACAACGGCTACCGGCCCAGCATCGAGGAACAGGAAGGCTTCTACCTGAGCTTGGCGGTCTTCAAAAATGTGTTATCGGCTGCCCCGTACCAGGAGGTGCTCCTGACAGACAGCGGCTTTGAGTTCTTCCAGATCCAGCGCGACGACAAAGGCATCCTGCATCTGGGAAAAGTAGGCAGGAGGGCTGAAGCATGAGTATTAAAGGCAGAGATAAGGAATTCCGCACTCCCAAGACTACCTATGTGGATTTTAAGCACATCGAAATGGATCGTGTGCTGACCATGCTCTTTCCCCGACTGAAGTATGACGGTTATGCCAGCCGACGTCCGCCCCGTGGTGGCGAGCTGACGATTGAAGAGTTCATGGAAGATTTCTTGGAGCACCCTGAATGGTTCGCGGGCTTTGATCGCTATCCGCAGGTGGTGCATCGCTGGATCGAGACCGATCTCATGGATGTGGTTAACCGTGGTAAAGCCAATCAGGCCGTTGCCGCGCCGAGACCTCTGCATGGCAACACCTATAAGTTTCGAAACGCGAAGCACACCCGTGACTACGGCGCGGCGGAACAGATTTACTGGATGCTCTTTTATGCCCGTAAAGGAAAAGGGCAGGCCGCTCGCGATGCATTGAAACGTTTCTTCTTTCCCGGCATTGACCTGGTCACGGACCGCTACGATCCCAGTGCTTCAGTCGATGTGGAGACGCAGGCGATCCTACGCTTGGATCACCAAGTCACCCAGGACATGAAGGATTCCAAGGAGCCTTCACGCTTCCAACCGCTGTGTATCGGCCAGGCCGATATCATGGCCGACGACATTTTGAGGCTTCTGGCCTACGAGCCCTATATTCCGCGCTCGGTACTGGTGGATTACCTTAAGACCCTGATGGCGTTCCACCTGGCGCTCTACCATCTCAAGCTGTTGCAAATGCTTCCCAAATTGGTGAAGCAGCGTTCCGGCAATGATCTGTGCAGCGCCAAGGAGTGCCCGATCAATCCCGGCCTCGACAATGCGCTGGAAGGCTGCCCCTACCGCGTTGCGCTGGTGGTCGACATGGGCGATGTCAACAACCCTCACATGGCTGAGCTGGCTCGCAAGTCCACTGACCGTCTGTATCGCCAGATCCCCGCCTTTGTGCAGGCCAATTTTGTGGTCAAGAAACTCGATGAAATGGCGGACTACCTGAGCAAGAAAACCGGCAAACTCGCCTCGCCTGCCAACGGTGTATTCGGCGTCGGCGACCTGGTTTCCCTGCTGAAGCCTGAACACGATGCCGAAAGGCAAGCCTATTTCAAATTCCGTTTGGCCAGCCTGATTGAGGAGTCAACCTCTGGAAATGAGGACGTTGACCCGGAAATCAGGGAAGTCACTTCGATGGGCCTCGGGGAGTTTGAGTCCTTCATCGAAATCCTGATGGCTTATCGCGGCAAATATCACCGCCAGTACATCACGGAGTGCCTGGATTCTCTGCTACTGAAAAACAAAGAAACTGGCCTGCTGGCTCAATCCAGGACCAAGGGGAGCCCCCGTCGGTTCGTGTTGGGGAGCAAGCTGTTGGAAGTGCTGCTTCAGGTGGCCGTGCTCACCCAAGATGGCGGGCGCTTCGTGACCCGGGAAGTCCGCATCGAGGAGTTGCTGGCTTTCCTGAGAAACCGTTACGGTCTCCATATCGACCGGCTACCGGAGAGTGCTCAGACGAACAGCAGCATTCTGGACCGACGGGCCTTGCGCCTGAATCTTGAGGCCTTCAAACGTCGTCTGCGCGAAATCGGCTTCTACAAGGATCTGTCGGACGCCTACGTGACCCAGAAAGTGTCGCCTCGCTATGCGATTGAGAGAAATGACGGAAAAGAAAAGAACGGGAGGCACGCATGAGTAACGCGTTCACCAAGCTGTCCCAGGATAAATTGAACGCGGCGGTTGCTGGTTTGCTGTGCCCCCGTATCGAAGCCATCCTGGGCGACCGAGGACCGGGCCACTGCATGCGGGTCACCGATCTTGATGACGATGTGATGGAGTCGGTCTGCAAGGAACTGCGCCGGACTCGGCCCGCTGGAAACATTTTCATCCTGGGCAGCCATGACCAGGAAGGCATGCCTTTTCGGGTAACCTCTACCAAGCTGGTGGAGCTGCGTAACCCGGACGCGAATGGTGAGTTGCGTCAACCACTTCTGGTCTTCATTCCGACGTCGCTACGCACCAGTGCCGAGGATTCTTTTGGCGTGGCCACATTCGAAGAACTGGCCTTCACTGCCATCTATGAAGATCTAATCGACTCACTGCTTGATCGGCTTCCGGCAACACTGGTCGGTCATGTGCGCGATCTTTTTAGCATTCTTTCAGAGGAAGAATGGCTTTTCGCTGACGATGTTTCTCGCGTGCGGTATCTGCTCACGGCGCTGGAAAACGGAATTGATGGTGAAACGCTTGGGGCCAGCCTATATGAACTGACGCTGATTCCCGACTTCAAGCTCTTTGCCGACCTCGGATTAGTCAACGGCAAGATCCGAAGGAATCTCGGTAGCGTCCGTAATCTGATGACCTCCCACAAGTCGGTACGTGGCCGCATTGCTGATTTAGGCCTGAGTGACAAGGCCTTGGAGTCGCGTCTTTTCACCTACTTTGAGAAATACGATATCCAGGAACCCGAAATCTGGACGCCTCCCATCGCGACCGACAAAAGTTGGTGGAGCATTGCGTTCGACAAGTGGACATTCCAGGAAGAGCTTTCCCTGGACAAGGTTCTGCTGACGGTTTTGGAAACCGACTTGCCTGTCGTGCAAGAAGACGAAACCGACGACCAGCTATCCGGCCTTATCGGACAGCAGGTTTTGGTTCCCAACGACCGTCGCAAAATGAACGTGGTCTTCGAGGTCAATCCGCATCCCGGCAAAGTCAGCGGCCTCGATCATTTTACTGTTCAGATTGTTTCACAAAACGATGGGCCGGTTGGAAAATCCAAGAAGGTCAAGGCCTGGACACCAAATAGACTGCAATGCACGACCAACCTGGCCAAGCTCAACAAGATCGAATTTGAAGAGGGATGGCATTTTATTCGCGTCTTACCTTGGACGGCTGATGGCGATCCGATCCCGTTGGAAGCGGATTCCGGCTCCGAGTCTGCCAAACGTTTTTATGAAAGCGAACCTTTCTATGTTCTTCCCGGCGGGAACATCGAGGAAGAGCCTCCACAACGTGCAATACCTATCGAGCAAAGCCTGGAGCACGCTCTGTTCCGTTTGCAACTGACCGCGCTGGGGGATGAGCGAAATCCGGAGGAAATAGCCATAAGCGGCGTTGCATGGGCTGAAGGCGGACGCTCCAAAAAAGCATCCCGCCAGGAAACCTTGCTGGCAAAATTCGGTCGTGAAGGCGCTGTGCAGATCCCACTCTCACGTATGCTCAAAACCATTGAGCAGCGTATTTTGGCGGAGCCCAAACATCCCTCTGGCTGGCGAATGCAGATCAACCTGGATACTGCGGAGCCGCCTTCAGAAGTTGGGCTCACACTGCCATCCTCAGCCGCAATGGCCTCGTTCTTGGCTGCTCGGGAAGAGCTGTTTGCCACGGTTCGCAAAGGCACTGCCGAGCTGATCATGCAGGGGCTTTCTTTCAGAGATACCGAGAAGGAGTGCTTGGCATATGCCGACGCCTACCTTGATCTGGTACGGAACCTCATTCGCCAAGCCGAAACAACTTCCGGTGCCGAGAGACAGCAACATCTCCAGGCGCTGCGGAATGTGCTGGCCGTGGATTCCATTCACGTCATCTTGACTGATTTCCGGGGCAGGCATCGCGAGGCAGTCCTGGTTTCTCCGACGCACCCGCTTCGCGCCTTATGGCTGAGCAGTTGGGTGGCTTTGGGCAAGGATTGGATTGAAAAGATCAAGGCAGGTGGGAAAGATCATATTCCTCATGTCCGCTCCGCGCTGCTGGATGGCCTTGTACCCTCGGCGTATCCAGTTGGGGTTCCCGTTGAAGATGGTCGCATTTTTACCCCGGTCGATAACCTGAACGCTTTTTGGGCTCTGTACGCGCCCACGACGGAAGAAAACTCACGCGGCCTGATGGCGGAAATCTGCTCCGCTCTTGGCCTGGCCGAGCCATCAGCAGCGGGAGCGGACATCTCCGGCAAGGTGATTGCGGACAAGATTGAACGCTATCTCTCTCAGCATCCTTACGTCCGTGAGTTGTCACTAAACGTCTTCAACCCGGGGGCTGGATCGGTGATAGCGGATGCCCTCTTGTCGCTACAGCAGAAGCGCGAGCATGCCGATCTGCGCTACGACATTCGACTATTTACATCAGATCCCGATTCTCCGGTGTTGGGCGAAGCCCTTGAGTCGATGGTTCGTCCAGGAGCCACGGTCAACGAGGCGGCAGATGCCTTTGCAACCTCGACCGGCAGCCATCTATTTTCAAAGCTGAATCTGGCCAAGCATGCACTTTCTGAATTCCACGCAAATGCCAAAGAATTCCCGGCCCACATTAGCGTCCTGCTGGATGTATTCCCCGCTGAGGAGCTTTCCATTGCAGAGAAGCCTCTGGGGATCACTCCGCTCCATGGACTGATACAGGATTTCGACACCGAGTTTATTGATGATGACTCGGGAACTTTCTGGAACAAGCGTCCTGTGGTCGGCCGCTCGCTCAATTCAGACAGCCAGGCGGCTTGTTTTGATCTGCTATCGAACCTGAGCCGTCAACTCTGTTTCGCCACCTCAGCAGTTGCAGCGTCCGGAGCCAGCTTTAAATCCGTGCCCGTCGTGACCTTGGGCTTGGATGTCGCCCAGCGAGAGCTGATTTATGAAGTTCATCAGATCAGTGATTGGGTGTTCACCATTGACCGCAATATGGGAATTGAATTCTTCGATCACGGCGGACGGAAGAACAGGCCGGATTACCTGATTGATTATGTACCGGGGGCTAGTTCTCAGGCGACGCATAACCTGATCATCTCCTCGCGCTCCAACGATGAACTCGAGGCTATGTTGAAGCCGGTTCTGCTTGGGCACGGTTTGTCCGCCGATGGCGAGCAATCAGTTCAGATTCTGGCAAACCTGCGCTCGTTGTCGGGGCAGCTTGCGTTGAAACTGATCTCTGCGCCTACACAGCAAGCGGAGGCGCTCGGCCTGGCTTTGGCCCGGCTCTATCTCGAATACCAAGGAGCCTTAAGCAACCAAGTCATTGTGCCTTTGGATGCGCACACGGACCTTTACCGATCAAGCGGTGAATCTGACGATGTGAACGATGCCATCAGCCTGCAACGCACGGACCTGGGGCTGTTCGACCTGGATCTGAACACCAGGACGATCACCTGCAACCTGGTTGAGGTGAAATGCTATTCACAGGTAGGTGACTTTGCGGCCTTCAACCAACTGAAGGAGCGGATTTCCGCCCAAATCAACCAGAGCGAGCGCATCCTGCAACGCCACTTTGATCCGGCCCTAAAAAAGCCAGACCGTCCGGATAGGTTGCTCAAGAGCCGGGAGTTGACTCAGATCCTTCGCTTCTATCTTGAGCGTTCCCTGCGTTACGGCATTTTCGACGTGACTGCCGCAAAAGAAGCACGAGGTCTGCTGGAATCGATTGAGCAGGGTTACTCGCTTCAATTCCGCCGCTGCGCACTGATCTTTGACTTCGACAAGAATGGCACCGAGGCTCCCGACAACGAGGTCGGCATCGAATTCCATCGTATCGGCAAGGACCTGATCCATGCTTTGCTGGACAACTGCCGCAAGCCTGTATCGGTTGAAGTTGAGGATGAATCCATCGCGCACCTCCTCAGCGAACAGTTTATTCCAAATGTGCCGAAACTCGATACGGCTGCCTTTATCGCTCCCAAGCGTGAAAGATCAACTTCGTGGACCGTGGACGAGCTTTGGGAGGATGAGCCCGAAGAACCAATCACACCTCCAGCCGCTCCGGCTGCTGAGAAAGGTCCCTCGTCTTCACTTGGAGAAGCAGGAAAACATGACGAGCCCGTCGAGCAAACACCTCGGGCTTCTATTGCTACTGAAGAGGAAGAAGAAGACGAACAGCCTGTCGTGGCTGCCATCCCGGAAACGCCTGCTGAACCTGAGCCAGAAGTGCCTGAACAGCCGGTATCTGAGTCTGCGCCTCAAGCAGAGGTCAGCTATGACGTCATGCTGGGTGTAAACGGTGATTCCCCTCAGTATGGCCTGCTTGGGGAAGTGTCCGGCAGGAAGATCGCGTTGGACCTGAACCACACCCATACGATCAGCCTCTTTGGTGTTCAAGGCGGCGGCAAGAGCTACACGCTTGGCACCGTGATAGAGATGGTCTCCATGCCACTCCCGCATATCAATGTGCTACCAAGCCCGCTGGCTACAGTGATTTTTCACTACAGCCCGACGCAGGACTATGCGCCGGAGTTTACCTCGATGATCAATGCGAACTCGGTGGATGAAGAAATCCGCATCCTTCGTGAGCGTTACAAGGCCAACCCGGATGCTCTGAAAGATGTGCTGATTCTCACACCTGCAAACAAGGTGGAGGATCGCCGAGCCGAGTACCCAGATATCGAAGTGAAGCCGATTGCATTCTCCGCCTCTGAACTTAAGGCCGCGCACTGGAAATTCCTGATGGGCGCGATTGGCAGCCAGAGCATGTATATGCGCCAAATCAATCTCATCATGAGGGGCCTCCGAGATAACTTGACCCTGGACGCCCTCCGGACAGGTATCGATAACTCTGGCCTATCCGATCACCTGAAAGAACTGGCGCAGACGCGCCTGCTGTTTGCCAGTGAGTATGTCGATGATGGCCAGCGTCTACAGGATTTGATTCGTCCGGGCCGCTTGATCATCGTCGACCTGCGCGACGAATACATTGAAAAGGACGAAGCGCTTGGGCTGTTCGTGGTGATGCTACAGATTTTCTCGGAAGCAACCTACCAGGGAAGCGCCTTCAACAAGCTGGTGGTTTTCGATGAAGCTCACAAGTACATCGAGAACGATGACTTGGTTTCCGGCTTGGTTGAGGTCGTCCGTGAGATGCGACACAAGGGAACCAGCATCATGGTGGCATCTCAGGACCCGCCATCGGTTCCGGTCTCTCTAATCGAGCTGTCATCGCAAATCATCATGCACAAATTCAACTCGCCCGCCTGGCTGAAACACATCCAGAAGGCGAATGCCGCTCTTGGTGAGTTGACCTCCGACAAGATGAGCCATCTCGGAACCGGCGAAGCCTATGTGTGGTCGAGCAAGGCCTCGGACGACTCATTCACCCGTGGCGCGGTGAAGATCAAGTGCCGTCCTCGCATCACGCAGCATGGTGGCAGCACCAAAACGGCCGTGGGTCGGTAGGAGGCGCAATGTATCTGCTAAAGGCCATAGAGGATGTTCTCAAGTCTGCTCACCAACCACTGCACGTGGGGGTGATTGCCGAGAAGGTGATCAGTGGCGGTCTCTGGAAGTCTTCAGGGAAGACTCCCGAGGCGACCATCAGTGCTCGGCTATATTCGGACATCAAGAAGAAAGGCGAGGCTTCGGCCTTCGTTAAGGTCTCTCCTCAGACCTTTACTCTTCGGGATTCCTCCATGGAAGAAACCACCAGTGGGTCAACACCAACGCCCACCAGGGAAGCACCAAAGCCGCCATCTGTACATGCGGGCTTTTCCTTTATCGATTGTGCACAGAAGGTTCTTGAGGAGTTCGGCGGCAAAAAGCCGATGCACTACAAGGAAATCACCGGGAAGGCATTGGAGAAAGGATGGTTGGTGACAAGCGGAAAAACGCCGGAAGCCTCCATGTACGCCCAGGTGATCACCGAGATCAAACGCCAGCAGAAACGCGGTGAGCGGCCCCGCTTTGTCCAACACGGCCGTGGCTATATCGGCCTGAGCCAATGGATGGGTCGCGGTCTCGCATTCCAAATCGAGCAGCACAACCACCAGGTTCGGAAGGCGCTGCGTGAGCGTCTGCTGGCCATGAAACCCGGCGAGTTCGAGGAGCTCATCTCGCAGTTGCTGGCGGAGATGGGCTTCGAGATGGTCGAGGTAACCAAACTCAGCGGCGACGGCGGCATCGATGTCCGGGGCACACTGGTGGTCGGTGACGTGGTCCGCATCAAGATGGCCGTCCAGGTCAAGAAGTGGAAGCTCAAGAACAACATCCTGGCCCCAGTGGTTCAGCAGGTGCGCGGCAGCCTCGGAGCGCACGAGCAAGGGCTAATTATAACCACCAGCGACTTCAGTGCCGGAGCCATCAAGGAAGCAGCTCAGCCCGACAAGACCCCCATTGCCCTGATGAACGGAGAACAACTCGTGATGCTGCTGATGGAACACGGCATCGGCGTCCACCGCTCCACACCGGATTTGTTCGAGATCGATGAGGACGCTCTGTTAACCGGGGAAGGAAAATAATTATGGAGACCTGGATATGAATTCAAAACCTGAAGGAGCCGGAGCCCGAGCCTGTTGGTTTGTCGGAGCCACATACGGTGGAACCGATGATCAGACCCCCCGCTTTCTGCAGGAAGGCATTTGGGAAAATGGGTACCAGGACAAATATCTCGACGCAGTGAAGTCCATCCAGGTTGGAGACCGCATTGCGATCAAGTCGTCCTATACGCGGAAGCACGATCTCCCCTTTGATAACCGGGGCCAAACCGTGTCCGTCATGGCGATCAAAGCCATTGGCACGGTAAAAGAGAACCTCGGCGACGGCCGCACCTTGAAGGTTGACTGGAAACCTTTCGATCCTCCGCGTGAGTGGTACTTCTACACCAATCGAAGCACGGTCTGGCGGGTCTTGCCTGGGGACTGGACCACAGATGCGTTGATCGGATTCACCTTCGAGGAAAAGACGCAAGATATCAACCGGTTCCGCAATGCTCCTTACTGGCGTGAACGCTTCGGTGATAGTGCTGTCGACAAGCGCCGTTTCAACTGGACTCGCTTTTACGAGGCGGTAGCAGACAAACTCCTTACCTTTCGGAATAAGCGAGATGAGCTGATTGCCGGAATCCACGTCATTGCCTCTAAGGTAGATGGCCTCTCCAACCTGCAGGATCAATTCGCGGATGGTTCCTCTGGCCCCCTGAAGGACATCTGCCCATTTACGGCCATGGGCATATTCAACCGGGGGATCACCGATGCAAATCGCAAAGCTATTGCAAGCGAGCTTGCCAGTCTGCTTGGAGTGTCTGAGCCTGTTCCGGACTCCTTTGAAGGAATTCCCATTCTCAACAATCAGAAGTCATGGTTTTTCGGGTTCGATAACAAGCGCCAGCCAGATGACATTGACACCCTTTGGGAAGCCTTCGCCCAGGCAATTGCTTTTGCTGAATCGGATGACGCAGAGGCGCGGTCGGCATTTATTTCAGCCTACGACAACGCGACGCAGCGCTATGGTGTGGGGTGGAACCTTACCATGGGGCTGTACTGGATTCGCCCCTGGAATTTCCCGACTCTTGATGGTCAGTCCCAGCGTTACATCAGCAAGAAGCTCAACATTCAGATTGGCATGAACGGCCCCAAGGGCCGCTGCAACGCCACTGATTATCTGGCGGTGCTGGACACCCTTGAGGCTCGTTTTCAGGAGGATGCGTATCCCGTCCACTCATTCCCGGAGCTGTCACTTGCCGCCTGGCTTTTCAAGGATAGTGGGACATCTGCCCACCCGAATGCCACAGACCCTGATGCGCAGGATGACGAAGCGGACGCCACACCCGAGGCAGAGGTCACGGCTGCACCCATCGAACCGTACTCCGTCGATGACATTCTGACGGATGGATGTTTCATCGCCCGGGAAAAACTCGAAAAGATTCTCGAGCGCCTTCGGACCAAGAAAAACCTGATTCTTCAGGGGCCGCCAGGCACGGGAAAGACCTGGCTGGCCAAGCGATTGGCTTTCGCTTTGATGGGGCAGCGCGACGACAGCAAAGTCCGAGCGGTGCAGTTTCATCCGAACCTTTCCTACGAGGACTTTATCCGTGGCTGGCGGCCGGTGGGGGACGGCAAGCTCACGCTGGTGGACGGGCCTTTTGTGGAGATGATGAAGGCCGCCGCGAAAGATCCAACGTCAAGGCATGTCGTCGTTATTGAAGAGATTAATCGCGGGAATCCTGCACAGATTTTCGGCGAGATGCTGACGCTCCTCGAGGTCGACAAAAGAACGCCCAATGAGGCCCTGGAGCTTTCCTATAAACGGTCAGATGGCGAGCGTGTTTTCATCCCGGACAACCTCTATGTCATCGGCACAATGAATATTGCCGACCGCTCCCTTGCTTTGGTCGATCTGGCGTTGCGTCGCCGTTTTGCCTTCATCGATTTGGAGCCCACGCTCGGAAAGCCCTGGCACGATTGGGTCCAATCCCAGTGCGGTATTGATTCAGAAATCCTTATCGAAATTGAGAAGCGTCTCATTGCCCTGAACAGCGATATTTCAGCCGACACCGGTCTCGGGCCTCAGTTCCGAGTGGGGCACAGCTATGTCACACCGCCGTTTGGTATTCCCATCAGTGATGCCCGGGAATGGTTCCGCCAGGTGGTCGATACCGAGATCGGTCCGCTGCTCGATGAATACTGGTTTGATGCGCTCGAGAAGTCCCAGAAGGCGAGAGAACGCTTGCTGGAAGGATTCTGATCGTGACACTTGCCGCAGCCAACTTGATATCAGACGCCCATGAAGGGATTGGCCATATCGGCCGCATTCCGGTGCGCAACCTTTGGCTGCTCATGCTGTATGCATCGGATTTGTTCAGGGATCTCGAAAGGGCGAAGGTCGCCGTAGAGGACAATCCTGATGACATTCCAGATCTGGTAGCAGAAATGCTTTGCCGTCGCGTCGAGCGTCGTATTCAGCGGAACTTGAGTTATGGCTACCAATCGCGAGAGGCTATTCTTGGCCGCGTGCGCGGACGCATCGACCTATTGAACACTGAGAGCCATCGATTACTGGATCGCGGAAAGGTGGCTTGCCGATTCCATGAGTTGACCATCGATACTGCCCGAAATCGCTATGTCCGGACGGCTCTGGATGAAATATCGAAAATCGTTCTTCATGGGGAGCTGGCACATCGATGCCGGTCGTTGGCGGCAAGCTTGAGACGCATGGGCGTAACCGGTGAACGTCCGAATCGTGGTGAGGTCTCTATCGACCGCTTCGGGAGGCACGATGCGGATGATCAGCCGATGGTTGCTGCGGCCCACTTGGCCTTCAATCTTGCCCTGCCTACAGAGGCCGCAGGCGCAAAGCAATTGTCATTGCCGGATAGAGAAATCACCTGGATTCGGAAGCTCTACGAGAAAGGGATCGCTGGGTTCTATGATGTCGTGCTTTCCAAAAGAGGATGGCGCGTCGATGCGGGCAAAACCATTGGCTGGCAGATCGAAAGCAAAAGTCTGGGTATAGACAAGATCCTCCCCTCGATGCGAACCGACATCATCCTTGACCACTCCGAAGCGGGACGCCGTATCGTCATTGACACGAAGTTCAACTCCGTTGTGACTCGAGGCTGGTATCGAGAAGAAACACTGCGCAGCGGATACGTCTATCAGATTTACGCCTATTTGAGGTCCCAGGAAGGTAATGGTGATCTTCTCGCTGAAAACGCCTCGGGTCTGCTCCTTCATCCTTCGGTGGGCGATATGGTTAACGAAGCCGTCGTGATCCAGAACCATGAGATTCGATTTGCCACCGTTGATCTGGGAGCGACGGCAAAGGAAATCCGGGAACAGCTTTTACAGGTTCTGGGGGTGTCTTATGCCGGTTAATCGTGCCCAAGGCTGCCTCCTTGGCCAGTTTGCCGGAGACGCCCTCGGCAGCCTGGTCGAGTTCCAGTCGCCGGAGGAGATCCGCCGCAACTACCCTGACGGCGTGCGGGAACTGGCCGATGGCGGCACATGGAACACCATTGCCGGTCAGCCGACCGATGACTCGGAAATGGCGCTACTGCTGGCCCAGATGCTGACAGAGCGTGGAGCCTACGATCCCGATGCTGCGCTTCAGGCCTATCAATTCTGGCTCGACTCCGATCCCTTTGACTGCGGCATGACCATTTCCGCTGGTCTTAGGGGGTGTCCAAACCCCGACAGCCAGGCCAATGGGGCCATGATGCGGATCAGCCCCTTGGGCATTTTCGGGGCCAACCACCCATTGGAGGCAGTGGGCGACTGGGCCAGGCGGGACGCCGCCCTGACGCATCCCAATCCGGTGTGCCTTCAGGCGAACTCACTTTTCACCATGGCGATTGCCCACGCCATTGCCTCCGGCTGCGAGGCCGGGAAGCTCTACCAGAATATCAAACAGTGGGCAGCCGACCTGGCAGTCGCCCCGGCTCTCATGGACGCTATCCAAGGAGCCGCCGAAACGCCACCGGCTGACTACGTCCAGCAACAGGGCTGGGTGTTGATCGCGTTCCGAAATGCCCTGTGGCAATTGCTCAATGCCTCGAGCTTTGAAGCTGGCGTTGTCGATACGGTCATGCGGGGTGGAGACACCGATACCAACGCAGCCATTTGCGGGGCGCTCTTAGGCGCGGTGTACGGCCTGGACGCCATACCCGCCCAATGGGTCGACCAGGTCCTGAACTGCCGCCCCAAGGCCGGACATCCCGGCGTCATCCGCCCGCGACCAGAGTGCTTCTGGCCGGTGAATGCTTTGGAGCTGGCAGATCGCCTAATTCAGGATTGACGGCACTGACTACGGAGTTGTTCATGAGCTTATTCACCGACAAAGAGGTTAAGGCACTCGACGAACTATTCCACGAAGTTGGCGTATATCGGCACAGTAAGGATTTGAAGGAGCTATTCGACTTCATCAAGAAATTCCCGAAGATAGCGCCATTTAATGCTTTCCTGCTCCATATCCAAAAGCCAGGCAGTCAGTATGTGGCTTCTGCCTCAGAATGGAGGGAACAATTCAACCGTACCATCAAGCCCGGTGCTCGCCCACTCGTAATCTTGTGGCCGTTTGCGCCCGTGCGCTTCGTTTTTGAGCTGGAAGATACCGACGGCAAAGATCCGTTTCCAGAGGCGTTACTCAAGCCATTCCAAACTAATGGAACCCTTGCAAAGCCTGCCTTGGATCGCCTGATTAGAAATCTCCCTCGTGATGGCGTTTCGTACCATGAAGCGGACCACGGCACAGGAAGCGCTGGCTTTATCGAAGTAGCGAAAGGGCATGGGACCCAAGATGCGGGAAAGAAAAAGGCGAAGGTGCTGTACCACCTGGTGGTAAACCAAAACCACTCGAAAGAAGAAAAATTCGCAACGATTGCCCACGAACTAGGCCATCTCTATTGCGGACACCTCGGAACGCCAAATGAAAACTGGTGGCCAGATCGCCGTAAGGAACACATCAACATTCGAGAGTTCGAGGCCGAAAGCGTTGCCTGGCTTGTATGTGAGCGGGCTGGGATCAAAAATCCGTCGGCAGAATACCTCAGCGGATACCTGAATGAAAACGCTCAGATCCCCCGCGTTAGTCTGGAAAATGTTCTAAAGGCTGCCGGAATGATAGAGGCCATGACCCTGAGAAGCCTTTCTCTGCGCAAGGAGGTTGTTGTCTGATGTTGGCTGGCACCTCAATTCTATTCCCGTTTTGGGAACCGAACCGGCGTCCGAAAACCGGATTCGAAGTTGTTGCGGCTCGACGCCAGGTGTCAGGTTTTACTGCAAAACCGTCACCCTCGTCCGGTGCCGGGAAATCAGGGGAGAAAATCGTTTCTCTGGTCGGGTTGTCGGGAAGTGGTTGTGCTAGATGACTTCTTCGTTTATTATCAAGGAGTTACGAGGAGCGCGGGCTTTGAGACTGTTTTGCGGTAGGTCGTCGTTCCCTCCACCATAATTTGAAATCCCAACCCTTATCCGGTTGGGATTTTTTTTGCCCGGAGCGCCAGTGTTGGCGCGGTTCCGGGCCATTGCCTTGTGCGCGGCAACCCCACGACCGCGCCAGTTCCTG
>Ga0210039_1001099_pt1 | contig 26313 bp, 24 predicted proteins | sample CryGeyCG2114_250_3_FD_185460 | JGI IMG/M metagenome (GOLD analysis project Ga0210039, IMG submission 185460) | Groundwater microbial communities from aquifer - Crystal Geyser CG17_big_fil_post_rev_8/21/14_2.50 (SPAdes) (version 2) | ecosystem: Environmental > Aquatic > Deep subsurface >...
TGACCCCAAGCCCGAGATCATCCGCTACGAAAAGGCAACCCCCGGCGAGATGATCCATATCGACATCAAGAAGCTCGGCCGCATCGACGGCATCGGCCACCGTATCACCGGTGACAGGACCGGCCATCAGGCGGCCATCTCGGCGCAGCCGACGCCGTTGATCAGACTTTCCTTAATCAGTTCATGAATCCATCTTCAACGCCGATATAAACGCCGCCTGCGGAATCTCGACCTTCCCGAACTGCCGCATCTGCTTTTTCCCGGCCTTCTGCTTGGCCAGCAACTTTCGTTTGCGGGTGGCGGCGCCGCCGTAGCACTTGGCGGTCACGTCCTTGCGCATCGCGGACAGGGTTTCCCGCGCGATCACGCGCGAGCCGATCGCGGCCTGGATCGGGATCTTGAACATGTGGCGCGGGATGAGTTCCTTGAGCTTTTCCACCATCGCCCGACCGCGCCGAGCGGCACGCTTAAAACCCGGCTTCCAGCCGCGCCAGCAGCGCGGCCAGCATCGCCTCGCAGCGCGCCAGTTGCACCAGGCTGACATATTCGTCGGGCTTGTGGCCCTGCGCCATGCTGCCGGGGCCGCAGATCACGGTCGGGATCCCGAGGCGCGCAGAAAACAGCCCGCCCTCGGTGCCGTAGGCCACCTTGATGGTGCCGTTGGCACCGGTCAGACCCTTGACGAAATTGACCACCGCCGCATCCGACGGGGTGCCGAGGCCGGGGTAGTCCCACAGCCGTTCGATGCCGATCGCGGCTTCGGGAAACCCGGCGCGCAGCGGGGCCACGATCGCCTCGGCCGCCGCCGCCAGATCGGCCAGCAGCGCGTCGGTATCCTCGCCCGCCAGCGAGCGGATCTCGAAATCGAGCACGCAGGCGTTGGCCACGATGTTGACCTGAACCCCGCCATGAAACTTGCCGACATGCAGCGTGGTATAGGGCACGTCGTAATCGCCATCGCGCCGCCCGCTGGCCGCAACCCGCGCCTGCAAGGCCCGGACTGCGGCCATGAAATCCGCCCCGAGATGCAGCGCGTTCAAGGCCAGCGGGGCCAGCGCCGAGTGGCCTTCGCGGCCCAAACAGGTGGCGCGCAGGGCGATCTTGCCCTTGTGGCCGGTGGCGACCTGCATGCCCGTCGGTTCGCCCACGATGCACATCACCGGGCGCACCGGCGCAGCCGCCAGCAGCTCGATCAGCGACGGCACCCCGAGACAGCCCACTTCCTCGTCATAAGACAGCGCCAGATGCAGCGGCACTTGCAACGGTCGCCGCGCGGCGTTGATCATCGCCGCAATCGCACAGGCGACAAAGCCTTTCATGTCGCAGGTGCCGCGCCCAAAGAGCCGCCCGTCCTGCTCGGTCAGCGCGAACGGCGGGTGGCTCCACACCTGCCCTTCCACCGGCACCACGTCGGTATGGCCCGACAGCATCACCCCGCCCACGCCCTGCGGCCCAACGGTGGCAAACAGGTTGGCCTTGGTGCCTGCGGCATCGGGGATCAGCACCGCGTCAATCCCGGCCTGCCCCAGCACCTCCTGCACGTAGTGCATCAGATCGAGGTTGGGGCGCGAGCTGACGCTATCGAACGCCACCAGCCGTTCCAGAATTGCGCGCATGTCGATCAGAGCTCCCCCACTTGCGCCGCCAAGGAAACCCGATTTTTGCGCCGACCGAAAGCCCGGATCAACGAGATGAAAAATGCGGCGCAGCCGGGTCACCGGACTGCGCCGCAAGGTTGGCCGGAAAAGGCGCGGGAGTGGCACCTTCCGGGTGGTATCAGCCCAGCACTTCGCGCATGCTGACAGTGCGTTTTTCCGCCACCGATTGCAGGGCGGCTTCGGCCAGTGCCAGCGCCACCAACCCGTCCTCGCCCGAAGGCGACGCGGCACCTTTGTCGGCCACCGCCGCGACAAAGGCGGCGATTTCGGCGGCGTAGGCGTCGGTATAGCGGGTCATGAAGAAATCATGCAGCGGCGGGCGGGTGTAACCTGCGGCGGTTGCCACCTCGATCGACACCGGGCGCTGGTTTTCGGCCGCAACCGACCCCAGCGATCCATGCACCTCGACCCGCTGATCGTAGCCATAGGTGGCGCGGCGCGAGTTGGAAATCGTGCAGTGCTTGCCCGAGGCGGTGGTCAGCATCACCGACACACTATCGAAATCGCCCAGCTTGGCGATGTTCGGGTCGGTCAGCACCGAGGCCTGCGCGCTGACGGCGCTGATCTCTTCGCCCAGCATGAAGCGCGCCATGTCGAAATCGTGGATCGTCATGTCACGGAAAATCCCGCCCGAGCGGGTGATGTAGTCATAGGGCGGCGCGCCGGGGTCGCGGCTGATGATCGTGACCATCTCGACCGCGCCGATGGTGCCCGCATCAATCGCCGCCCGCACCGCGCCGAAATGCGGATCGAAGCGGCGGTTGAACCCGACCATCAGCACCGCCTTGCTGTCGCGCACCACCTTGAGGCAGGCTTTGACCCGCGCAAGGCTAAGATCAATCGGCTTTTCGCTAAAGATCGCCTTGCCGGCGCGGGCGAATTTCTCGATCAGCTCGGCGTGGGTATCGGTGGGGGTGCAGATCACCACCGCGTCGATGTCCTTGGCCGCAAGAATCGCCGCGATGCTGCGAATCTCGCAGCCATAGTGATCGGCAAGCGCCGTGGCCGCCGCCGGAAACGCGTCGGCCACCGCCACCAGCCTGGCCCCCGCGTTGGCCGAAATGGCCTTGGCATGCACCTTGCCGATGCGCCCCGCGCCCAACAGTCCTAGTCTTGTCGTCATTTCATCCTCTGTGATTTGGTCTCAGGCATAGGCCACGTCCGACGTGCCTTTCACCCCGGTGATGTAGCTGACGATATCGTTGCCGTCGGTCTCGGCGCGCGGCAGGCTGGCCACGATCCGGCCACGGCGGAAAACCACGATGCGGTCCACCAGATCGAACACCTGGCGCAGGTTGTGGCTGATCAGGATCAGCGGCACCCCGCGCGCCTTCAGCCCCTTGATGATGTTTTCGACCTGCCCGGTTTCCTGCACCCCAAGTGCCGCAGTCGGCTCGTCCATGATGATCAGCTTGCTGGCAAACGCCGCCGCGCGGGCAATCGCCACGCATTGCCGCTGGCCGCCCGACATGTTGCGGATCGCATTATCGACATTCGGGATCTTGACCGCCGTCGCCGCCAGCGCGCGCAGGGTGGCTTCCTTCATCGCGCGGCGGTTCAGGATCGAGAACGGCCCGAGGTTGAACCTGATGATCTCGCGGCCGAGGTAAAGATTGGACGGCACGTCGAGATCGTCGGCCAGCGCGAGGTTCTGAAACACCGTCTCGATCCCCGCTTCGCGCGCCTCCAGCGGCCCGCCGTAATCGACCTCCTCGCCGTTGAAGAATATCTGACCGCCAGACTTTTGCTCGACCGCCGTGATCTGGCGCACGAAGGTCGATTTGCCCGCGCCATTATCGCCCACCACCGCCACGTGTTCCCCCGCCCGCAGGGTGAAATTGGCGTCTTCCAGGGCATGCACGCCGCCGTAGCGTTTGGTCAGGCCGCGGGTTTCGAGAATGATGTCGCTCATCTTTGCCTCTCTCACACCGCTTTGGCGCGGCGCCGTTGCCGGGCCACGTCGGTGGCGACAGCGGTGACGATGATCACGCCCTTGATCATCTCTTGATAATAGGCGTCGATCCGCAGAAAGGTGAAGCCCGAGATGATCACCCCGAAGATCAGCATCCCCAGCGCCGTGCCGATGATCGAGCCGCGCCCGCCCGAAAGCGAGGTGCCGCCGATCACCGCCATGGCGATCGCGTCAAGTTCATACATCACCCCCATGCCCGCCTGCGCGGTAAGGTTCTTTGACGACAGCACCATCGCGGCGATCCCGGCCAGCATGCCGGCAATCGCATAGACCAGCACCAGATGGCGCTCGACCTTGATGCCGGAAACCCGCGCCGCTTCGGTGTTGGAACCGATGGCGTAGGTGTGCTTGCCGTAAAGGGTGTATTTCAGCGCCAGATGGAACAGCACGGCGATCACCGCGAAGATGATCACCGGGTTCCAGCCCGCGCCGATCACGGTGTAGCTCTCGATCGGAAAGCTGACCGGCTTGCCGTTGGTATACCACTTGGCTACGCCGCGCGCCGCCACCATCATGCCCAGGGTGGCGATGAAGGGCGGAATTTTGGTGTAGGCGATCAGGCAACCGTTGACGGTGCCCGCCGCCGCCCCCATCCCCACGGCCACCACAATCGGCACGATCACCGGCAGGTCGGTCAGGCTGGGATAGACCGGCGACGCCCCGGTCGAGATCTGGGCGAAACTCATCGTCACCATCGCGGTCGCCCCCACCACCGACCCCGCCGACAGATCAATCCCGCCGGTGATGATGACCTGCGTCACCCCGATTGCGATGATGCCGACAATCGAGACCTGCAGAATGATGATGCGCAAGCGCTGCGGGTTCAGAAAGAAGCTCTGGCCGATGAAGATCCATCCCAGCACCTCGAACAGAAGAATGATCGCCAGCAGCCCGAGAAAGACGTTCATCTCGGCGGGATGCGCCCGCTTGGCCGCAACATGCGCCCCGCCGATTGTCGTGCCCGCCATGTCAGCCCCCCCCGATTGGTCGCAATTGGTTCCGGTATTCCCGGCGTCAGGCTCAGCCTACAGCAATGTGCTGCGGGCCGGGCATGGAAAAGGGAAGGGCAGCGCCGGGGCCGCCCCCCCCTGGTTTCAGTCTGACCCGCGTCGCAGATCAGTTCCTGGCGGCGAAATCGGCGACGTTGGCCGGGGTCACCAGCAGGAACGGGACATAGACCTTCTGCTCGACCGCCTCGCCTCTGGCCAGCGCCAGCGCCGCGTTGACCGCACCCGAACCCTGACCGGCCGCATCCTGGAACACCGTGGCGTCAAGATCACCCGCCTGCATGGCCGCCAGCGCATCCTGGGTGGCATCGACGCCGCCGACAATCACCGTGGTCATGTCCACGCCGCCCGCTTTCAGCGCCTGAATCGCCCCGATCGCCATTTCGTCGTTGTTGGAAATGACGGCATCAAAAGCGGTGCCGGTGGTCAGCCAGTTGGTCATCAGGGTCTGGCCCTGATCGCGCGACCAGTTGCCGGTCTGCTCGTCGATGATGTTGAGCGTGACGCCGCAGTTGCCCGAGGCCATCACATCATGGATGTCGGCGGTGCGCTGCACTGCGGCCTGGTTGGAAAGCTCGCCCATCATGACATAGATATTGGCCTCGGTCTTGCCCGCTTCCGTCAGCAGACGGCAGACCTCCATGGTTTCCAGGGTGCCGCTGTCGCGCTCGTTCGAGGCCACAAACGCCTGGTTGTCGGGCAGGCTGTCAACGTTCACCGGCTCGCGGTTGACATAGACCAGCGGGATGTTCGCGGCAGCGGCGGCATCCGACATCGCCTGGGTGGCCGAGGTATCGACCGGGTTGACGATGATCGCGCTGACCCCGGAAGCCACGAAGTTGTTGATCTGGTCAAGCTGCTTGGCCACATCATTGCCGGCGTCTTCGATCTGCAGGGTCACGCCGTCGAGCGTTTTCGCGTGTTCGTCCATGCCGTTGCGCAGCACGGTCAGAAAGTTGTCGTCAAACAGCGCCATCGACACGCCAATGTTTTCGGCCATGGCGGTGGTGCCAAGCAGGGCGGCAAAGCCGGCCACGACAAGGGTCTTTTTCATGTGTCACTCCTCCACTGATGGTGTCCGGCGCACCGATGATCTCCCCGCCGGACCGCCCGCGCATCGCAGGCGGGTATTCCCCCCGCTCAGGCTGCCTTGGCGGCAACCCCAGCGGTGATGAATTGCATCGAGGCGCGCAGCGGTGCCTTGAAATCGGCCAGCGCATGCACCGAAGCCGCAAACGGCTCAAAGCTGATCGGGCCGCGGTAGCCCGCTTCGCGCAGCGCCCTGATCTGGCCCACATTGCCCAGCCGGTCGTTCGCATCGACCAGCACCCGGTGGCCGTCGCGCAGGTCGGACACTGCAACCGACGTGTCGGTCACGCCCGAAACATGCACGATTCCGGTGTGTTCCGGAAAGATCGCGCCACCACCGGCGAGATAGTGGTGAAAGGTGTCATGCACCAGCTTGAAGGTATCGGCGCCGCCCACCGCCGCGATCGCCTCGACCGCCTCGGCCTTTGATCGCAGCGAGCAGATCTCGAACCCCAGCGGCTCGATCATACCTTTAAGGCCATGGGCACGCAGCATCGGCAGCAACTCGCCAAGCGCGGTTTTCAGCGCCGCCTGGCGCGCCCCGTCGCCCATGCCCTGGCCATCGTTGCGCGGAATCAACGCCAGCCCCTCGGCCCCCAGCGCCTGCGCGATGCCCATCAGGGCCTCGGCCTCGGCGCGGCGCGCCTCGGACCAGTCGTTGAACAGGCAAAGCTGCGCCAGCCCGACAATGCGCTGCCCCGTGGCCGCCGCCGCCGCCCGCACCACCGCCGGATCGCTGCCACCAAACAGCTTGCCCGGCAGATCGGTGCGAAATTCGACCCCGATGCAGCCCAGGCTGGCCGAAAGGTCAAGCAGCGCCTGCCAGCCCAGGCGCGGCGCCGTCATGTGGTTCAAGGCAAAAGGCAGCATCCAGAGTTAATCCCCCGATTCCCGACCGCATGGTCGCATCATGGAATTGATATTCCATTTTTGAACCATTTCAACCGAAAAATTCCAAAACTGCAAAATCCGCCCGAATCCGGGCGCTCATCGGCCCTGACCGGCCTCTTCGCTTTCTCCTTTGCCCAAATATCCCCGCCGGAGGCACAGCCGGTTGCCCCGGACGCTCCGCGAGGGATATTTGGACCAGCAAGAAATCCACAACTCAGCGATGACAGCCCGCCGGGGCTGGAAGAGCGCCTCAGATCGATTCGGCGATGTGCAGATCAAGGGTGAGGAAATGCTGGCCGGGCGGCGCGGTGGCGTCCGCCGCGCGCGATATCCTGATCGAACTCCTGCCCGCCCTCAGCCGCCGCGCGGCCGGGTGCCCCAGTCGAAGTGCGGGCTCGACCACCAGCGCTTCGGTCTCGGGCCGCACCGCCTCGCGCCGGTTCAGCACGCGATCAACGGTGGCAAGCGACACCCCGCCGTCTGCGCCAACTCCTTCGGCCCGGTCCGCCTTGCCATTGCGGCCCCTGACGTTTTCGCATCAATTCCCTGAGGTCATCGTGACGTTTCCTGATGGGTTATGCCAGTGCACCCATTGGTCGCCGCCGAATACGACCGCCTGCAACAGAAACGCATCGTCGCCTTCCGCGAGTATGCCGATGATGTGCATTCCGGCACCTACCCCGGACCGCAGCATCTGGTCGAAATCGACCCCGAAGTGACCGCCGCATTCGGCATCTGGCTTGATCAGACCGGTTGAGCCGGGCGGCGGCGGTCGGGCCGTGACAAATTGTCCGCGCGAGGTATTTGATTGATTGCGCGCAAGCCCGTTGCTAGTCTGACCCTGCAAGGTTGTCCAAGAAACCAATGCAAGGGAGATATTCGATGTTCCGTCTGGCACTTCTGTTGTTCGTCTTCATTTCGGTCACGCTGGCCGGCATGGGCATGATGGTCGCCTTGGTCACGGGCCACGACACGGCGCAACCGCTGATGATCGCTGCCGCGATCGGCTTTCTGCTGTCGTTCCCGGTGTCGTACATCGCAGCCAAGCGCCTGTCCTGAGCCCGGCCCACCGGCTTACGCGTCGAGAAAGACCCTGACGGTTTCGATGAATTCGTCGGGTTGATCGACGTGCAGCCAGTGCCCGGATCGGGCAAAGCGTGCAAAGCGGGCTGCCGGAAACAGCGCCCGGATGGGGTTGCGATGTTCGGGGCGCACGTAATCCGACAGCGCACCGGTCAGGAACAGGGCTGGGCGCGGGAATCTGCCAGACACTTCGGGCCAGCCGGTGATTTTCTCCATTTCCGCCGCCAGCACGTCAAGGTTCAACCGCCACTGCGGCGGCTGGGCCTTGAGATCAAGCGATTGCAGAAAGAACGCGCGCAGGCTGGCCTCGGGCACGCTGGCGGCCAACCGCCGGTCGGCCTCGCCCCGGCTGGCAAGCCCGGTCAGATCAAGCCCGCGCAGCGCGTCGATATGGCTGGTCAGATCGTGCTCGTATGCCACCGGGGCAATATCGGCCACCACCAGGCGGCGCACCAGATCGGGGGTGGTCAGCGCCAGCATCATCGCCGCCTTGCCCCCCATCGAGTGGCCCAGCACATCCGCCTGCCCACCGCAGGCACCGATCACCTCGGCCAGATCGGCGGCCATCTCGGGGTAGGACTGGCTGGCAAAACGCGGGCTGGTGCCGTGGTTGCGCATATCCACCGCAATCACCTCGCGCGCAAGCGCCAGCTTGCGCGCCACCGCCCCCCAGTTGCGCGCCGACCCGGCCAGGCCATGCGCGATCATGAGCGGCGGCTTGCCTTCGTCCGATTGGGCGGGATGGGTGACAAAATTCAGCATGAGCCTTCCTTATCCGGTCGCGCGCGCCGCTGCCAGCGCTGGTGAAGCCGCGCAAGCCTGTGCTACTGTGTCGCAGAGCCGACAGGAGCAGACATGGGCGCGGTGACGATCCAGCAGATGGCCGACCGGGTGGCCGAACTGATGGAACTGCGTCTGCGGGCGCGCGGTTCCGGTCTGGCCGAAAAGCTGGCACGGGGCGGGCGCGCCCTGCCCCGCCGGGTGCGCGCGGCGGCAGGCACCCTGGCCGAGGCCGCGCAGATGGCGCAGAACCCGAAACTGCTGGTGCAGATCGACGAGGCCCAAGTGGCCGCGGCCTATGATATCTGCCTGCACTACCTTGGCCCGCTGGGCCGTGGCGCGCGGCGCAAGGGCGCAGCGCTGGACATTCTTGCCACCATGGCCTTCAGCCTGGTGGTGGTGGCGGCGCTGGTGATCGGCGTGCTGGTGTGGCGCGGCTATCTCTAGAACGGTTTGCCGTTGATTTGACGCGGAAAAGGCCCGCTCGTCACTCCCTTGCGGTCGTTCCTCGCTGGCGCATGCGAAGAACGACCGCAAGGGAGTGATGAGCGGCTGGTCCGGATTTTTTGCAAAGCCGTTAGCCGCGCGAGCACGCTTACAGCGCGGGGTAGATCGGATAGCGGGCGCACAGCGCCTCGACCTTGGCGCGCACCAAAGCTTCGACCTCGTGATTGCCGTCTTCGCCGTGCGCGGCCAGGCCATCGACCACTTCGACGATCCATTGCCCGATCAGGCGGAACTCGGCCTCAGCAAAGCCGCGGGTGGTGCCGGCCGGGCTGCCCAGCCGCACGCCACTGGTGACGGTGGGCTTTTCGGGGTCATTCGGAATGGCATTCTTGTTGCAGGTGATGTGGGCGCGCCCCAGCGCCGTTTCGGTGGCTTTGCCGGTGACGCCCTTGGGCCGCAGATCGACCAGCATCAGATGGGTGTCGGTGCCGCCGGTGACGATCGCCAACCCGCCCTTGAGCAACTGCTCGGCCAGGACTTGGGCGTTTTTCACCACCTGCGCGGCATAGACCTTGAACGAGGGGTCGAGCGCCTCGCCGAACGCCACCGCCTTGGCGGCGATGACATGCATCAGGGGGCCACCCTGAATGCCGGGGAAAATCGCCGAGTTGACCTTTTTCGCGATGTCTTCACGGTTGGTCAGGATCATGCCGCCGCGCGGGCCGCGCAGGGTCTTGTGGGTAGTGGTGGTCACGACATCGGCAAAGGGGAAGGGCGAGGGATGCGCCCCGCCCGCCACCAGCCCGGCAAAATGCGCCATATCGACCATCAGATACGCGCCCACCTGATCGGCAATCGCGCGGAAGCGGGCAAAGTCGATCTGGCGCGGAATGGCCGAGCCGCCGGCAATGATCAGCTTGGGGTGATGTTCCAGCGCCAGCGCCTCGATCTGATCGTAGTCGATCAGGTTGTCCTGCGCCCGCACCCCGTATTGCACCGCATGAAACCACTTGCCCGACTGGTTCGGGGCCGCCCCATGCGTCAGGTGCCCGCCCGAGGCCAGATTCATCCCCAGAATGGTGTCACCCGGCTTGATCAGCGCGTTGAACACGCCCTGATTGGCCTGGCTGCCGGAATTGGGCTGCACATTGGCATAGGCGCAGCCAAACAGGGCTTTCGCGCGGCTGATCGCCAGATTTTCCGCCACATCGACCCATTCGCAGCCACCGTAATAGCGCCGCCCGGGATAGCCCTCGGCGTATTTGTTGGTCATCACCGAGCCCTGCGCCTCCATCACGGCGCGGCTGACGATGTTTTCCGAGGCGATCAGCTCGATCTCGCTGCGCTCGCGGCCAAGCTCGCCGGTGATTGCCGCGAACAACTCGGGGTCGCGGTGGGCCAGGGTTTCGGTGAAAAAGCGGGGGTCACGGTGCGAGGCGGTCACGGTGCGTCTCCTGTTCAGGGGGGCGGGTGTGAATTTCTCTAGCCGATGGTAGCGCGCACAGAAAGGGTGAAAAACGGCCGTAGCCGACGTTTGCGCGAAAACCGGCGCTGCCGGGGCTTGAGTTTGCCTGCCGCCCGCCCCATGACTGCGCTCGCAACCAAGGGGGCAACCCACCATGCGGATCAGATTCACCGCCAGCACCGCCCCGGCGGCCATCGCGGCCTATGATCAACTGACGGCGGCTTACGGCCAGGCCACGGGGACCGAGGCCGAGGTCATGGTGGCACTGGGCGGCGACGGCTTCATGTTGCAGACCCTGCACGAGCACCACGGCCTTGGCCTGCCGATCTATGGCATGAACTGCGGCACCATCGGCTTTCTGATGAACAGCTTTGCCGCCGAGGGTCTGCCCGAACGGTTGGCCGCGGCGGTCGAAGAGGTGATCAATCCGCTGGCGATGACCGCCGAGACCCCCTCGGGGCAGACCCATCAGGCGCTGGCGATCAACGAGGTCAGCCTGCTGCGCGCCGGGCCGCAGGCGGCCAAGCTGCGGGTCAGCGTCGATGGCCGCGAGCGCATGGCGGAACTGATCTGCGACGGCGCCATGGTCTCAACCCCGGCGGGATCGACCGCCTACAATTATTCGGCGCACGGGCCGATCCTGCCGATCGGCTCGGATGTGCTGGCACTGACGGCGGTGGCGGCGTTCCGGCCGCGGCGCTGGCGCGGGGCGCTGCTGCCCAAGACCGCCGTGGTGCGGTTCGATGTGCTGGATGCCGTCAAGCGCCCGGTGATGGCCGATGCCGACGGCCGCTCGGTGCGCCATGTGGTGGCGGTCGAGATCCGATCCGAGCCCAAGGTGCGCCACCGGCTGCTGTTCGACCCCGGTCATGGCCTTGACGAGCGCCTGATCGGCGAGCAGTTCGTCTGATCTGGCGGAGCGGGGAAAGGGGGCTGTCTGCCCCCTCTTGGCCTTGCGGCCAATTCACCCCCGAGGCTATTTGCGCCAATGAGAAAGGCGGGTGTCAGCCCTGCTGCCAGCTTGCCAGCTTGCGGTAAAGGGTCGAGGGCGAGACATCGAGCGCATGGGCGGCGCGCGGCACCGAGCCGCCATGGTGGGCAAGCGTGGCTTCGATCACCCGATGTTCGATTTCGGCAAGGGTGAGGCCAACAAGAGCCTCAAGTTGGGGGGGGGAAGGTTCGATATTGACAAGCTGGGGGGGCACCGGATCGGCGGCATGTGCCAGATCATCGGGCAGCATCTCGGGGGTCACCACACCGCCCTCGTTCAGCACCACCACGTTGCGGATCACGTTCAGCACCTGGCGCACATTGCCTGGCCAGGGCAGGCGGAGAAACAGCTCGCGGACGTCGGGCGCAAGGCCATCGAAGTGGCGGCCTTCCTCGGCACCGAAGCGCCGGAGCGCCGCCTCGGCGATCTCGATCACGTCGCTGCCACGCTCGCGCAGCGGCGGCATGTGGATCGGCACGACGTAGAGCCGGTAGTAGAGGTCTTCGCGGAACTGACCACGGCGCACCGATTCCAGCGGATCGCGGTTGGTGGCGCAGATGATGCGCACGTTGACCTTGCGCGGGCGCGTCGCGCCCACCGGCTGCACCGTCGAGGTTTGCAGGAAGCGCAGCAGCTTGGTTTGCAGCGCTGGTGCCATCTCGCAGACCTCATCGAGAAACAGGGTGCCGCCATCGGCTGCCGCCGCCGCCCCGGGCTTGTCGGAAACCGCGCCGGTGAAGCTGCCTTTCATATGGCCGAAGACCTCGGATTCCAGCAGTTCATGCGGGATCGCGCCACAGTTGAGGGCGATGAAGGGGCCGCGGCCGCGGGCCGAATTGTCGTGCACCGCCAGCGCGCACAATTCCTTGCCGGTGCCGCTTTCGCCGGTGATGAAGACGGTGGCCATCGAACGCGCGACCGAACGGATCTTGGCATGTATGCGGTCCATCGCGGCGGAAGAGCCGATGAAGGCGTCGCCGCGCCCGGTGCCGGTTGGCAGCGGTGGGGTCGGCACCGGCGGTGTCGGGCGGCGCGCCGTTGCGGCCCGTGGGCCTGCGGCATTCGCCACCGCGTCGAGAAATTGTTGCTGGTCGAACGGCTTTAGCAGAAACTCATGCGCCCCGGCGCGCATCGCCTCGACTGCCTTGGCGATCGAGGCGTTGGCGGTGATCACGATCACGGCGGTATCGGGGCGCACTTCAAGGATTTCGCGCATCAGGTCCAGCCCGTTGCGATCCGGCAGCAACAGATCAAGCACCACCACCGCAGGTCGTTCACGCTGAAACAGGGCCAGCCCTTCCCCCGCCGAGCCGGCCGACAGCACCCGGTAGCCAGCCTCGGTCAGCACCGCGCGGTAGGCCAGTTGCAGCGCGGACATATCCTCGATCACCAACACCGGGCCTGCGACCGGGCGGGCTTTGGCGGCGGCCCGCGCTGGCACTTTGGCAGCGGGTGCGGGGGGGGTCATGGGGTCTGCTCCAGGCGGCTGGCCACGACCGCGATCAGCCCGCCCAGAAGCGCCAGAACCTGCGGCCGCAGTGCGGCCAGCGCCGCCTTGTCGTGCTGCCGCGCCGCCGCGTTCAGGTCCGTTGCCGCGCTCTGCATCGTCTGCGCCCCGACCAGCCCGGCAAGGGCAATCAGGGCATGGCTGTGGCTGTCGAGGGCCTGCCAGTCGGTGGTGGCGAAGCCGTCGTGCAGGCCGCGCTCGACCCCTGCCAGATCGGTGGTCAGGCAGCGGACCAGTTCGCGCGCCGTTGCGGGGCCGATGCCCGCCAGCAGGCGCTGAAAACCGGTCAGATCAAGCGCCACAGCGGCTGCGAGAGGGTCGCAAGGCCGGTTCATCGCCGTGCCCGGCCTGGCGGCAGAGCCGGGAATTGACGGTTGGAAAAAGGTGCGTGGGCCATGGCACGGACAGATTAACCGAGGGCGGGTTGATGTCCAGCGCCGATTTGGCAAGCGGCAGGGCCGAGGTGAAACCAGGCCCTGCCGCAGCCCGTTTCGCCTAACCCTGCGCCAGCCCAAGCGCCTGCAACGCCAGCCGGATTTCGTCGAGGATGGCGGGATCGTCGATCGTGGCCGGCGGCTTGAACGGCAGGTTGTCGGCGATCTTGACCATGGTGCCGCGCAGGATCTTGCCCGAGCGGGTCTTGGGCAGGCGGTCCACCACGCAGGCGCGCTTGAAATCGGCCACCGGGCCGATCTTCTGGCGCATCAGGGTGATGCATTCGGCCACCACATCAGCATGCGCCCGGTTGGCCCCCTTGTTGAGGCACACAAAGCCCAGCGGCGACTGGCCCTTGAGCGCATCCGCCACCCCGATCACCGCACATTCGGCAACGTCGGGGTGGGCGGCCAGCACTTCCTCCATCGCGCCGGTCGAAAGCCGGTGGCCCGCCACGTTGATCACGTCATCGGTGCGCGCCATGATGTAGAGATAGCCGTCGTCGTCGATATAGCCTGCGTCGCCGGTCTCGTAATAGCCGGGGAAGTGGCTGAGATAGCTTTTGACAAAGCGGTCGTCGGCCTGCCACAGGGTGGCAAGGGTGCCAGGGGGCAGCGGCAGCTTGATGGTGATCGCCCCCAGGGTGCCGGGGGGCACCGGGTGGCCACCCTCGTCAAGCACCTGCACGTCATATCCCGGCATTGCCACCGAGGGGCTGCCGATCCTGACCGGCATTGCCTCGATCCCCAGCGGGTTGGCGGCAATTGCCCAGCCGGTTTCGGTTTGCCACCAGTGGTCGATCACCGGCACCTTGAGGTGGCGCTGCGCCCAGAGGATGGTATCGGGGTCGGCGCGCTCGCCCGCCAGATACAGGGCTTGCAGGCTGCTGATGTCGTAGTCGGCCACCAGTTTGCCTTGCGGGTCGTCGCGCTTGATGGCGCGCAGCGCGGTCGGCGCGGTGAACAGGGCCTTGACCTTGTGCTCGGCGATCACCCGCCAGAAGGTGCCGGCGTCGGGGGTGCCGACCGGCTTGCCCTCGAACAGCACGGTGGTGCAACCGGCAATCAGCGGGCCGTAGCAGATGTAGCTGTGGCCCACCACCCAGCCGACATCCGAGGCCGCCCAGTAAACATCGCCGATGCCGACATTGTAGATCGCCCGCATCGACCAGTTCAGCGCCACCAGATGGCCTGCGGTCGGGCGCACCACGCCTTTCGGGGTCCCGGTGGTGCCCGAGGTGTAAAGGATATAGGCCGGATGATCGCCCGCCACCGGCACGCATTCGGCAGGTTCGGCGCCGAACTGGAAGCTGTGCCAGGCGACATCGCGACCGGGCACCAGATCGGCCACCTCTTGCTCGCGTTGCAGGATCACGCAGAACTCGGGCTTGTGGCGGGCAAGCTGGATCGCGCCGTCGAGCAGCGGCTTGTAATGCACGATGCGGCCCGGCTCGACCCCGCAGGAGGCGGCGATGATCGCCTTGGGCTGACAGTCGTCGATCCTGACCGCCAGCTCGTTGGCAGCAAAGCCGCCGAACACCACCGAGTGGATCACCCCCAGCCGGGCGCAGGCCAGCATCGCCTCCAGCGCCTCGGGCACCATCGGCATGTAGATCACCACGCGGTCGCCCTTGGTCAGCCCGCGCGCCCGCAAGGCCCCGGCAAAGCGCGCCACCCGGTCCTGCAACTCGGCGTAGGTGATGGTGCGGACGGTGCCGGTGACGGGGCTGTCGTAGATGATCGCGGCCTGCGCGCCGCGCCCGGCCAGCACATGGCGATCAACGGCGTTCCAGCAGGTGTTGACCTGCGCATCGCTGAACCACTGATAGATCGGGGCGCGGCTGGCGTCGAGCGCGCGGCTTGGCGGCTTGATCCAGTCGATGCCCTTGGCCGCCGCCATCCAGAATGCTTCCGGATCCGTCTGCCACGCTGCGTAAACATCCTTGTATGCCATCGTATACCCTCCCACCGGTGTCACTCTGTTACGCTTGGGTAGGCGGTAAAGCAAGATTCTTGCAAGGCTAATGATGTGACGCATGGTCACATTTTGCGCGGGTGGCACCGGGGAATCGAGTATTTAGGCAAAGAAGAAGCCGGGGGCTCAGCCGTAATGGGCGACCGGAGTGCCCGCCAGGGCCGCGATGTTCAACAGGCCGCGCGCGGTGATGGCCGGCGTCACGATATGGGCGCGGTTGCCCATGCCCATCAGGATCGGCCCGACCTCGAGCCCGCCCGCCTTGAGTTTCAAAAGGTTGCGCGCGGTGTTGGCGGCATCGGTGTAGGCAAACACCAGAATGTTCGCCGCCCCTTCCAGCCGGGAATCGGGAAAGATGCGGGCGCGCAGCGCGGGGTCAAGGGCGGCATCGGCGGACATTTCGCCCTCAAAGGCGAAATCGACGCCGCGCGCATCCAAGAGCGCCAGCGCCGCGCGCATCCGTCGCCCGCTGTCGGTATCGAGATTGCCAAAGTTGGAATGCGAGCACAGCGCCACCCGTGGCGTGACCCCGAAGCGGCGGGCATGGCGGGCGGCCGCGACGATGGTTTCGGCGATCTGCTCGGGGGTCGGCACCGCGTTGACATGGGTGTCGGCGACAAACAGCGGGCCGTCCTCGAGGATCATCAGACTAAGCGCGCCTTGCGGGTGCAGATCGCCCCGCGCCAGCACCTGACGGACATAGTTGAGGTGCCACAGATACTGCCCGAAGGTGCCGCAGATCATGCTGTCGGCATCCCCCCGGTGCACCGCGATGGCCGCAATCGCGGTCGAGTTGGTGCGCAGGATGGCGCGGGCGATGTCGGGGGTCGCGCCCTGACGCTGCATCAGCTCGTGATAGCTGGTCCAGTAGTCGCGGTAACGGTGATCGCTGGCGGGGTTGACGATGTCGAAATCAATGTCCGGGCGGATCGGCAGCCCGGCCTTTTCGCAGCGCGCCGCGATCACCTCGGGGCGGCCGATCAGGATCGGCTTGTCGGTGGTTTCTTCCAGCATGGCGTTGGCGGCGCGCAGCACGCGCTCGTCCTCGCCTTCGGCAAACACGATGCGCCTTGTGGCCGAGCGCGCGGCCTCGAACACCGGGCGCATCATCAGGGCCGAGCGGAACACCGAACCGTTCAGCCGCTCGCGGTAGGCATCAAGGTCGGCAATCGGGCGGGTGGCGACCCCGCTCGCCATCGCCGCCTTGGCCACCGCCAGCGCCACCACCCCGATCAGGCGCGGATCGAACGGCTTGGGGATCAGGTAGTCGGCCCCGAAGGTCAGCTTTTCGCCCCGGTAAGCCGCCGCCGCCTCGGCGCTGGTGGTGGCGCGGGCCAGCGCCGCAATGCCCTCGATGCAGGCCAGTTGCATGGCGTCGTTGATGGTGGTCGCCCCCACATCCAGCGCACCGCGAAAGATGAAGGGAAAGCACAGCACGTTGTTGACCTGATTGGGCAGATCCGAGCGCCCGGTGGCGATGATCGCCTCGGGCGCGACCGAGCGCACCTCCTCGGGCGAGATTTCCGGGGCCGGGTTGGCCAGCGCGAACACGATCGGGCGCGGAGCCATGCGTGACACCATTTCCGGGGTCAGCACACCGGGGGCGGAAAGCCCGAGAAACATGTCGGCACCGTCGATCACCTGCGTCAGCTTGCGCTTGTCGCTGGCTTGCGCGAAAGCCGCCTTTTCGGGGTTCATGTCTTCGATCCGGCCCTGGTAAACCAGCCCGTGAATGTCGCACAGCCAGACATTCTCGCGCCGCAGCCCCAGTTTCAAGAGCATGTTGAGGCAGGCAATCCCCGCAGCACCACCCCCGGTCGAGACCAGCTTGATCTGATCGAAGCGTTTGCCCGCCACCTGCAGCGCATTGGTCGCCGCCGCCCCGACCACGATCGCGGTGCCATGCTGATCGTCGTGGAACACCGGAATGTTCATGCGCTCGCGGCACAGCTTTTCGACGATGAAGCAGTCGGGGGCCTTGATGTCTTCAAGGTTGATCGCGCCGAAAGTCGGTTCCAGCGCGCAGACGATCTCGGCCAGCTTCACCGGGTCGGGCTGATCAAGCTCGATATCGAAGCAGTCGATGCCGGCGAACTTCTTGAACAGCACCGCCTTGCCTTCCATCACCGGCTTGCTGGCCAGCGGGCCGATGTTGCCAAGCCCCAGCACGGCGGTGCCGTTGGTCACCACCGCCACCAGATTGCTGCGCGCGGTGTAGCGGCTGGCGGTGGAAGGATCGGCCTTGATTTCAAGGCAGGCGTCGGCCACGCCGGGGGTATAGGCCCGCCCCAGATCGCGGCCATTGGCCAGCGGCTTGGTGGCGCGGATCTCTAGCTTGCCGGGCTTGGGGAACTCGTGATAATCCAGCGCCGCCTGACGCGCGTTGTCTTGCCTGGCTTCGTCCATCGTGACCTCCGGGATTTGGTTCAAGACTAAACCATACCCCGGCGACCACAAGGGCCGATGCGGGTGACGGAGTTTCATGCCCAGCCTGAAAGTCCGCCCCGCGCCCAAGGATCAGAGCTTGCCCTGCACAAACGCCACAATATCGGCGGCGGGGCGTGCCCCGGCCAATCGGGCGACCTCGCGCCCGCCCTGATACAGGATCAGCGCCGGAATACCCTGAATCCGGGCGCGGCTGGCGATGTCGGGGTGAGCTTCGGTGTTGAGCTTGGCCAGCCGCGCGCGCGGGGCCAGCGCCTTGGCGGCCTTGGCAAACTCGGGGGCCATCATGCGGCAGGGGCCGCACCACGGGGCCCAGTAATCGACCAAGAGCGGCAGCTCGTCGCCGCGCGTCGCGCGATCGTGGGCGTTGGCGTCAAGCTCGGCCACGGTGCCATCAAGCAGGGCCGCACCACAGGTGCCGCATTTCGCGCCATCCGCCAGCTTGGCGCGCGGCACCCGGTTGCCTTGCCCGCAACTGGTGCAGGTGATTTTCACGCTGTCCGACATCGGAGCCTCCATCACATTCCGTTGCATGAATATATTGGGGCGCGTCCGGCGTCATGCAAGGGCAAAGGTCACGCCGTAAGCCAGTGATCCCGCCAGCGTGGCCGCCACCACCGAACGCCGCCACCGGAACACCCCGACCACGCTCACCACGCCTGCCGCCAGCGGCACCATATCCACCAGCGCCGCCGAGACCATCGGCCAGACCGAGGCCACCACCAGCGTCGCAATCGCAGCCGGGCCGGTGGCGGCCAGAAACCGCACCAGATGCCCGTCAGGGTGCAGCCTCGAGAGATCAAGCCGGGTCGGAAGGAACCGGAACGCCCAGGTGAAAACCCCGACGATCAGCGCCATGGTCAAAAGATCCGGGCTCATGCCTGCCGCCTCTGGCCGACCACCCCGGCCAGCGCGCCCGCCACCATGCCGCCCAGAATGCCCGAGGTTGGGGACATCCAGAGCGTGCCCGCCACCGTCACCGCGGCGGCAATCGCCACCACCGGCACCTGCGCCCGGCTCAGGATCGACAGCAGCAGCGCCAGAAACAGCGCTGGCAGCATGAAGCCCAGCCCGGCACTGATCGCAGGGTATGCCTCAAGCGCCCCGCCCCCGGCCAGCGCCCCCGCCGCCGTGCCGCCCAGCCAGGCCGCATAGGCCGCCAGCGTCAGCCCGAACATGAAGCGTTCCGAATAGACCACATCGCCGCGCGCCAGCGCCCCCAACGCGGTGCCGAACACCTCGTCAGTCAGCCCGAAGGCCCAGGCCCAGGCATGGCGCGCACTGGCCTGCGCCCCCGCCCGCTTCATCAGCGCCGGGCCATACATCACGTGGCGCAGGTTCATCGCCACCAGGGTAAAGGCCGTCACCAGCAGCGGTGCGCCAGCGCTGATCAGCGCCAGCGCCAGAAACTGCGCCGCGCCCGCATACATGATCAGCGACAGCATGAAGGCTTCCGGGGCCGACAGACCCGCCCGCGTCGCCGCCACCCCGAACGAGAAGGCGATCGGAAAGTAGCCCATGGCAATCGGTAGCGCCGCAAGCAGACCGTCGGCAAAGCCGGATTTGGGGCGGGGTTGGGGCATCGGGTTCCGTGGGATTCAGGGCAAGGCCGCAGCCCTATTTCAAGATCGGGCCAAGTGGAACCGCAAATTTCTCTTGTCCGATTTGACACCCGTCAAATCGGGCCGCGCCTGCCTGCCCCCGGCAGGCGCGTAACCGCGCCAGCCAGGCAGGCGCGGCCCGATTTCCAACCGACAGCGCTTGCCCAACCGCCCTTGTTCAACGGCTTTCAGCCTTATGAACAATAGGCCGGAAAACTCTCCCCCGGAGAGTTTTCTTGCGGCCCAAAGGTTTGCCCCGGGCACCCCGCAAAGAGTGCCCGGAGCCAAGCGATAAGCGCTACTCGGCGGCCTTGGCGTAAGCCTCGATGGGCGGGCAGGTGCAGATCAGGTTGCGGTCGCCGTAAACGTTGTCCACCCGCCCGACCGGCGGCCAGTATTTATCGACCCGGAAGGCTCCGGGCGGGAAACAACCCTGCTCGCGCGAATAGGGCCGGTCCCAATCGGCCACCAGATCCTCGACCGTGTGCGGCGCGTGTTTGAGCGGGTTGTTGACCCGATCAGACCGCCCTTCCTCGATGTCGCGAATCTCGTCGCGGATCGACAGCAGCGCCGTGATGAAGCGGTCGATCTCGGCCTTGGTCTCGGATTCGGTCGGCTCCACCATCAGCGTGCCATGCACTGGCCAGCTCATGGTCGGAGCATGAAAACCGTTGTCCATCAGGCGCTTGGCGATATCATCGACGGTGATGTCGGCGCTATGCTCGAAGCCTTCGGTATCCAGGATGCATTCATGCGCCACCCGGCCCTGACGACCGCGAAACAACACCTCGTAAGCGCCTTTCAGACGCTCGGCGATGTAGTTGCCGTTCAGAATGGCGACCCGCGTCGCCTGCGTCAGCCCCGCGCCGCCCATCATCAGGCAATAGGCCCAGGAAATCAGCAGGATCGAGGCCGAACCGTAAGGTGCCGCCGCAACCGGCCCCTCTTTTCCGCCCGTCGCGGGGTGCCCCGGCAGATAGGGGGCCAGGTGCGCCTTGACCCCGATCGGCCCCATCCCCGGCCCGCCGCCGCCATGTGGAATGGCAAAGGTCTTGTGCAGGTTAAGGTGGCTGACATCGCCGCCAATCGCCCCCGGCTGCACCAGCCCGACCATCGCGTTCATGTTGGCGCCGTCGATATAGACCTGCCCACCGTGGCCGTGCACGATCTTGCAGGCCTCGGTGATGGTTTCCTCGAACACGCCATGGGTCGAGGGATAGGTGATCATGCAGGCCGCAAGGCGGTTGCCCGCCGCCGCCGCCTTGGCGCGGAAATCGTCAAGGTCGATATCGCCGTCCGGCAAGGTATCGACCACCACCACATCCAGCCCCGCCATATGCGCCGAGGCCGGGTTGGTGCCATGCGCCGACGACGGGATCAGGCAGACGTCTCGGCTGCCCTCGCCCTTGGCCCGCTGATAGGCGCGGATTGTCATCAGCCCGGCATATTCGCCCGCCGCCCCGCTGTTGGGCTGCATCGACATCGCGTCATAGCCGGTGATCTCGCACAGCTTGGCCGAAAGATCGGTGATCGCCTCGTGATAGCCAAGCGCCTGATCAGCCGGCACGAACGGGTGCAGGCTGGCAAACTCGGGCCAGGTGATCGGCATCATTTCCGCCGCCGCGTTCAGCTTCATCGTGCACGACCCCAGCGGGATCATGGCGCGGTCCAGTGCCAGATCGCGGTCCGACAGGCGGCGCATGTAGCGCATCATCTCGGTCTCGGCCCGGTTCATGTGGAACACCGGATGGGTCAGATAGTCCGATGTGCGCAGCATCAGTTCGGGGAAACCGAGACCGACCTTCTTCGGGGCCGGATCGGTGATGCCAAAGGCGCGCAGCAGCCGTTTGATCACATCGGCGTCGGTGGTCTCATCAAGGCTGATCCCGACCCGGTCGCGCCCGACCTTGCGCAGGTTGATGCCCTCAACGCGGGCGGCGGCCAGAATCCCGGCCTGCCCCACCCCGACCTCGACCGTGATGGTGTCGAAATAGGCCGCCGGTGCCACCTTGGCCCCCGCCGCTTTCAGCGCCCTGGCCAGCCGGACGGTGTTGAAGTGCACCCGCTCGGCAATCGCCCGCAGCCCTTTCGGCCCGTGGAAAATTGCATAGAACCCGGCCATCACCGCCAGCAGCGCCTGCGCGGTGCAGACGTTCGAGGTGGCTTTCTCGCGCCGGATATGTTGCTCGCGGGTTTGCAGCGCCAGCCGGTAAACCTTGGTGCCGCGCACATCGACCGAGACCCCGATCAGCCGCCCCGGCATGTTGCGCTTCAGATCATCGCGGCACGACATGAAGGCCGCGTGCGGCCCGCCATAGCCCATCTGCACGCCAAAACGCTGGCTTGAGCCGACCGCGATGTCGGCCCCCATCGCGCCGGGGTCTTTCAGCAGGCACAGCGCCAGCAGATCGGTCGCGACAATGGCAATCGCGCGTGATCCGTGCAGCGCCGCAATCTCGGCGCTCAAGTCGCGCACCTCGCCGTAGGTGCCGGGATACTGGAAGATCGCGCCGAAAACCTTCGCCGCCTCGATCTTGCCGGGGTCACCCACCACCACTTCGATCCCCAAGGGTGCTGCGCGGGTCTGGATCACCGCGATGGTCTGCGGATGGCAGCCTTCATCAACAAAGAACGCCTGCGCTTTCGACTTGGCGCTGCGCTGCGCCATGGTCATCGCCTCGGCCGCCGCCGTCGCCTCGTCCAGCAGGCTGGCGTTCGAGATCGGCAGCCCGGTCAGATCGGCCACCATGGTCTGATAGTTCAGCAGGGCCTCCAGCCGACCTTGCGCGATTTCCGGCTGGTAGGGTGTGTAAGCGGTATACCACGCCGGGTTTTCGAGGATGTTGCGCTGAATCGCCGGGGGCGTCACGGTGCCGTAATAACCCTGCCCGATCAGGCTGGTCATCACCTTGTTTTTCGCGGCCACGCCGCGCATTTTCGCCAGCAGATCATGCTCGGAGAGCGGGGCCCAGCTTAGCGCCTTGGCCTGCCGGATTGCCGCAGGGATGGTCTGGTCGATCAGCTCGCCCAAGCTGGCCACGCCCACCGTCCCCAGCATCTCGGCCATCTCTTCGGGCGAGGGGCCGATGTGGCGGCGGTTGGCAAAATCGTAGGCGTCATAGTCGGTTGGGGTATAGCTCATCGCCTCACCCGATCAGCTCGTTATAGGCGTCTTCATCCATGAAGGCATCCAGCACCGACAGATCATCGACCTTCATCTTGAAGAACCACGACCCCAGCGGATCCTCGTTCACGAGGCCCGGGTTATCGACCAGCGCAGTGTTGACGGCCACGATCTCGCCATCGACCGGGGCCAGAATTTCCGACGCCGCCTTGACGCTTTCGATCACCACCACCTCGTCGCCGGTGGCGACCACGGTCTCCAGCTCGGGCAGCTCGACAAACACCACATCGCCCAGCGCGGTCGAGGCGTGTTCGGTGATGCCGACCACCACCAGATCGCCCTCGACGCGCAGCCATTCATGTTCTTCGGTATATTTCATCTCATACGCTCCTCAGCGCTTGTAGGTTGTGGGATTGAAAACCAGCGGGGCGACGGTTACGGCCAAACGCTTGCCGCGCACCTCGCCCAACAGCCGGGTGCCGATGGTGGCATGCGCGGTGGCGACATAGCCCATCGCAATCGGGCCATCGACCGAAGGACCATAGCCGCCCGAGCTGATCTCGCCGACCGGGGTGCCATCAAGGGCAAAGAGCGGGGTGTGATCGCGCATCGGGGCGCGGCCTTCGGGTTGCAAGCCCACCCGCTTGCGCGCCGGGCCATTCGCCAGCTCGTCGAGAATTCGCGCCGCCCCCGGAAAACCGCCCGCCCGCGCCCCCCCGGCCCGCCGCGCCTTCTGGATCGCCCAGGTCAGATCAGCCTCGACCGGCGTGGTGGTGGTGGTGATGTCATGGCCGTAAAGGCAAAGCCCGGCCTCGAGCCGCAGACTGTCACGTGCCCCCAGCCCGATCGGCAGCACTTCGGGTTCCGCCAGCAGCGCACGGGCAAAAGCCTCGGCCCGGCCCTGCGGCACCGAGATCTCGAACCCGTCCTCGCCGGTATAGCCGCTGCGCGAGATCCACATCGCGGCCCCCTGCCAGTCCAGCACCGCCACATCCATGAACTTCATCGCCGCCACCCCCGGCACATGGCGCGCCAGCGCCGCCTCGGCGGCCGGTCCCTGCAACGCCAGCAGAGCGCGGTCGGTGATGTATTCGACGGTGCAGGCATCCGTGAGATGCGCGCGCATATGCGCCACGTCGGCTTCCTTGCAGCCGGCGTTGACCACCACGAAGATATGATCGCTGCGGTTGGCAAACATCAGATCGTCGAGAATCCCACCCTGATCATTGGTGAACATGCCATAGCGCTGCCGCCCCGGCTTGACCCCCAGCACATCGACCGGCATCAGCGCTTCAAACGCCAGCGCGGTGGCCTCATAGCTGCCTTTGGGCCGCAGGATCACCTGCCCCATGTGGCTGACATCGAACAGCCCGGCCTCGGCGCGGGTGTGCAGATGTTCCTTCATCACCCCGGTCGGATATTGCACCGGCATCTCGTAGCCGGCAAAGGGCACCATCTTGCCGCCAAGGCCGACATGCAGATCGTGCAACCCAAGCCGCTTCAGCCCGCTCAATTCAAGGTCGGTCACGCCGCCTCTCCTCATCATTCAGCCGGAAATGCTCCGGCACCGCCCGGGCAGGCCAATCCCTGCCCCACGATGCCCCTTCTGTCCGTGCCCCGCAGTTGGGGCGCCTGAGATTGTTATCCCTTCGGCGGGCCAACGCGGCCACTCTCCAGAGTCTGTCTGTCAGGACGGTCCGTTGCGCCTGAGAGTTTACCGGGGCGGTTGCTCCTTCGGCACCGACTGCGGGGCTTGCCCCGCGCCGGATTCTCCCGATCCTGACGCTGCGATCTAGCCTGCCCGCCAGCCCCAAGGCAAGCCCCAAAACGCATGCCACGGCATGCCGCGGAAATCGCTTCCGGCCTTCTTCTTTGCCCAAATACTCTCAGGGGGTGCGGGGGGCGGAAAGCCCCCCGCCGCTCAGCCGATCGCGGGCAGCTTTTGCAGAAGCGGCATCACCTCGGCCATCTCGGGCCCCTGCGCCTGGCCGGTCAGCGCCTTGCGCAGCGGCATGAACAGCCCGCGACCCTTGCGCCCGGTGGCCGCTTTCACCGCGGCGGTCCAGGTGCCCCAGGTGTCATGATCCCACGGCCGGGCGGGCAGCAGCGCCAGCGCTTGCGCCACGAATTCGGCATCTTCCGGGTCGATCAGCGGCGCGGCCCCGTCGCGAAACAACTGCCACCAGCCCTCCAGATCGGCCAGCACGGTGATGTTGTCGCGCGCCACCCGCCAGAACTGTTCGGCCAGCGCCGCAGGCACGCCAAGCGCCGCGATCCGCGCCGCCACCGCATCATAAGGCAGGCTCTGGACATGGGCGCGGGTCAGCGGGAACAGGTCTTCGGCGTCGAACTTGGTGGGCGCGGCCCCGAACGAGCCGATCTCGAACCCCGCCACCAGCTCGTCCAGCGATCCCGCCAGCTCGACCGGCTTTGATGACCCCAGCCGCGCCATCAGGCTCAGCAGCGCCATCGGCTCGACCCCGCGCGCCCGCAGATCGCGCAAGGACAGGGTGCCCAGCCGCTTTGAGAGCGCCTCGCCCTGCGGTCCGGTCAGCAGGCTGTGGTGGGCAAAACGCGGCGGGGTGCCGCCCAGCGCCTGCATGATCTGAATCTGGGTCGCGGTATTGGTCACGTGGTCGGCCCCGCGCACGATATGGGTCACCCCCATGTCGATGTCGTCAACCGAACTGGCAAAGGTATAAAGCACCTGACCATCGGCGCGGATCAGCACCGGGTCGGACACGCTGGCGGCATCAATCGAGATCGGCCCCAGAATCCCGTCGGCCCATTCGATCCGGTCAAGGTCCAGCCGGAAGCGCCAGTAGCCCGCGCGCCCCTCGCCGCGCAGCCGTGCCCGATCCGCCTCGGCCAGCTTCAGGCTGGTGCGGTCGTAAACCGGCGGGTGACCCATGTTGAGCTGCTTCTTGCGCTTCAGATCCAGCTCGACCGGGGTCTCGAAGCATTCGTAGAACCGCCCCGCCGCGCGCAGATCGTCTGCCGCCGCGCGGTAGCGCTCCAGCCGCAAGGATTGCTTTTCCACCCGGTCCCAGTGCAGCCCCAGCCAGTCGAGATCGGCCATGATCCCGTCGGCATATTCCTGCTTGCTGCGTTCCTGATCGGTATCGTCCAGCCGCAGGATGAACGTGCCGCCCGCCTGGCGCGCGATCATGTAGTTCATCAGCGCGGTGCGCAGGTTGCCGACGTGGATATAGCCGGTGGGCGACGGGGCAAAGCGGGTGGTAACGGTGGCGGGCATGGGACTCTCCTCGGGTCGCGCCTGCTCTTTCACAGGGCGCGGAAAATGTCCATATCGGGGGGCAGCCTGTATCGGGGCAATCGGGTGAACACCCCGTGTTCTCGATTTATTCGTCGTGCAAATAGTTAGAGCAAGATGGGGTCAGTTGGAGCCGCAATCCTCTCTTGTCCGATTTGACACGCGTCAAATCGGGCCGCGCCTGCCTGCCCCCGGCAGGCGCGTAACCGCGCCAGCCAGTCAGGCGCGGCCCGATTTCCGACCGACAGCGCTTGCGCGACCGCCCTTGTTCAACGGCTTTCAGCCTTATGAACAACGGGCCGGAAAACTCTCCCCCGGAGAGTTTTCTTGCGGCCCAAAAGCTCGGCCCGACCTCAGGGAAGATGACGATGAGCGCTGCCACCCAGCCTCATCGTGCCCTATTCATCTCTTTTGCCCCCGTCTTGACCATTCGTTGCAAGACGCGGCGGGGTAATTCCGTCACCCGATTGCTCCGAAGCCTGCATCAAGGACGCCGCCATGACCGTGCCAGACCATCCCGATTGGGCCGAAGCCTGCGCCCCCAACGCCGCCCTGATCGAGCGTCTGGCG
>Ga0210039_1001102_pt1 | contig 26272 bp, 15 predicted proteins | sample CryGeyCG2114_250_3_FD_185460 | JGI IMG/M metagenome (GOLD analysis project Ga0210039, IMG submission 185460) | Groundwater microbial communities from aquifer - Crystal Geyser CG17_big_fil_post_rev_8/21/14_2.50 (SPAdes) (version 2) | ecosystem: Environmental > Aquatic > Deep subsurface >...
GATTCCGACATCGCCCGAGGCTCCAACACCGGTGAGACGGTGCTCGCCAGTACCGCCACCGCCGATATTGTGCTGGTGGCTGAGTCTGATGCTGGTGGACGCACCGTGGTGCAAAACCACACCTTGATTGCCAATGAGCCTGTGGTCAACCGGGCTGACATCGAAATCGTTTTTCGCAATACCATTGAATGGCTGCTCGACAGTCCTTCCATCAGCTCCGGTTTCTTCGGCGAGGGCGAGTTTGCCGCGGTCGACGGGGATTACTCCGGCATCGTGCGCGACGAGGTTGCCGGCACGTTCACCCGGGTGCTCCGGGACGGCACGCTGCACCTGTTCGACAGCGATGGCCTGATGACGTCCGTGATCGACCGCAACGGAAACACCACCGTCCATGCCTACGACGGCCAGGGACGTCTCCAGGCCATCACCGACCCGGTCGGAAGAGTGACCACGTTCGCCTACGACGGCAACGGCCACCTCGACACCGTGACCGACCCGGCCGGTCGTATCACCACGTTCGACGTTACCGCTGCCGGCAACCTCGTCGAGGTGACCTTCCCGGACGGGTCGACGCGAGGCTTCGGCTACGACGCGCGACACCTCATGACGTCGCAGACCAGTGCGCGGGGCTTCACCACCCAGTACGAATACGATGGCCTCGGATTTTTCACCCGGAGCACCCAGCCCGACGGCTCGGTACGTCAGGTCAGCCCGGCGCAGAGAATCGGCCTGGTCGATACCGGCGGCGGGCTGGGCAGCGAGGGCAACCCCGCACCGATCGTACGGCCGGAGACGGCGCTGAGCGGGTTGACCGATCCGGAAGGGCGGGTACTGACGGCTGACACCGGACGCTTCGGGGAACCGGTCAACGTGGTCGGGCCTGACGGGCTGACCACCAGGCTCGAACGGGACATGAACGGTAATGTGACCGGACTGGAGGCAGGAAACGGCCTATCGCTGAGCCGAGGCTACGACGCACTCGGAAATCTTGTGAGCGAGACCGACGAGACGCTGGGTGGGACGACCCGCTACGAGTACGCACCCGGTGGGACCGATCCGATCGCCATCATCGGCGCCAACGGCGCAGTGACCGAGATTGAATACGACGCATTCGATCGCCCGGTGCGCATCGTCTCGCCCATGAATCGCGAGGGTCTGTTGACCTACAACGGCCGGGGACAGCTGGTGTCCAGCCAGGCCCCCGACGGCCAGACCGCGACGTTCGGGTTCGACGTTTTCGGCAACGTCGTTTCACTCACGCGATCTGCGGGAGGGGACGCGCGCACGAGCCTCCTTTCGTACCATGCGACCGGCTTGCCGGCCGTGTCGACCAATGCGCTCGGCGACCAGACCTCGCTGACATTCGATTCGATGAGCCGTCTGAAAGCCGTCATATTGCCTGGAGCAAGGGTGGTCGAATACGACTACGTCGATAATCGATCGCTTGCGAATTTGACCGTTCCCAGTGGGGCGCAGTTCGCTTTCGAATACGACCCGGCCGCTCGACTGGTGGCGGAAATCTTCCCGGCGGTTGCCGGCGGCGGAACGAACAGCCGTACCCTGACCCGCGACGCCGGCGGCCGGCTGATCGCCATCACACGGGCCGATGGCAACCGAATCGACTTCGTCTACGATGCCGGCGGCGCGCTCAGCACAATGTCCGTCCCGCGGGGTCAGTATGCGTACGCGCATTCCGGTCAGACCGGGCTGCTGGTCACGGCAGCCTCACCCGACAATGTCCTGGAGACTCGCACCTACAGTGGGGGACGCTTGACCGGGCTTGTCTATTCAGGTGCGGTTTCCGGTGAGATCGCTTTTGCGCGCAATGCGCAGCGTCGCCTCGAGATGGTCAGCGTCGTCGGGATGCCGTTCGACTATGTCCGCGACGACGACGGTTCGATCACACAGGCTGGCGAACTGGCGCTCAGCTACGAACCGAATACGGGCGGATTGGCCGAAATCACGCTCGGCGCCGTCGAAGAGGTCTACGCCTACAACGATTACTCCGAGTTGATCCGGCACACGGTCACGGCCAACGCCGCGATTGTCTACGACGTCGAATATGAGCGCGATGCACTCGGGCGGATCACCCGTCGCTCCGAATCTGTCGTCGGAACCATGACGATCCACGACTACGAATACGACGCGTCCGGCCGCCTCATCGGACACATGGTGAACGGCAGCCCGGCGGCAGCCTGGAGCTACGATGCGAACAGCAACCGTCTGAACCCGGGCGCGGTTCACGACGCCCAGGACCGGCTGACGGCGCTTGCAGGCGTCTCCTTCTCACACAACGCAGCCGGCGAGCGAACCGGGCGCAGCACGAGCGGCAGCTCGACGACCTACGACTACGATGCAACGGGAACGCTGATCGGCGTCACGCTGCCCGGCGGCGACCGCATCGACTATCGCCTTGACGGGCTCATGCGACGAGTTGCAAGAGAATTGAATGGGGCGCCGACCATGGGACTGCTTTACGGCAATACCACCATGCCGCTGGCGCGCCTTGACGCCACAGGCGCGGTGGATCAGCGCTATGTCTATGCTCACCGCGACCAGGTGCCGGCATACATTGAAGCCGACGGGACTGCTTACCGCGTCATCTCGGACCATGTCGGCAGCGTCAGGCTTGTCATCGATGCTTCGACCGGCGTCGTGGCTCAGCGGCTCGACTATGGTCCCTGGGGCCGGGTGCTGTCGGATACGAACCCCGGATTTCAGCCCTTCGGCTTCGGTGGAGGCCTGTACGATGCATCGACCGGACTCACGCGCCTCGGCGCGCGCGAATACGATGCAAGCACCGGCCGCTGGACTCGCAAGGATCCGGCCGGCTTTGCCGGCAGCCCGATCAACCTCTACGAATATGCCGACTCCGATCCGGTCAATCGGATCGATCCGTTGGGTCTGGAAACCTGGTCACCCAAAGATGGATTCGATTATGTGCTCGACCTGGTGGTCTCACCGTTCGAGAACGCCGCCGCGGCCGAGCGCATCGCCGAGCGCGAGGCTCGCGCCCAGGGCGAAGCCTTTGCAAGCGGCGACGAAGGCCGGATCGTCGACTTCATGAACGACAGCTCCCTGGGCACGGATGTGGTTCGCGCGAGCGGACGGCTCACGGTGGCTGGAGCCAGCACGCCCAACACGTTCAGTGGCGGCGCGATGTCCGGTGGTGCAGACATCGCGGTGGGCGTCGGTGTCAACGCGACGGCCGACAGGCTTGAAGCAAACCGGGACCGGATCGATCCACTCCTCGACCGGTCCAGCGGCGATGACGGCGAGGTCGGCAACCCCTACATCAACCGGGCGTGCCGGTACTTGTTCGGAGATTGAGGCGAATGATCAAGGTCAGGACTCCCCTGGAGCTGCGCGGCGCTGATCGCAGCACCAGCCGGTTTGCGCAGCCATCGTGGCGCCGAACCGGATCCTTACAACGCTTCAAAAATTCCGGCCGCGCCCATCCCTGTGCCGATGCACATGGTGACCATGCCGTATTTCTGCTTGCGCCGGCGGAGACCATGAATCAGCTTGGCCGAGAGCACCGCGCCGGTCGCACCCAGCGGATGGCCGAGTGCAATCGCGCCGCCGAGCGGGTTGACCTTGTCCGGATCGAGTCCGATCGTTCGGATTACCGCCAGCGCCTGGGCGGCGAAGGCCTCGTTGAGTTCGATCCAGTCGAGTTCATCCCTGCCGATGCCAGTCTGCTGCAGCACCTTCGGGATCGCCGCAATCGGGCCGATGCCCATGATTTCCGGTGGCACGCCTGCAACCGAAAAGCCGCGGAACACCGCCAGCGGGGTCAAGCCGTACTGTTTCAGTGCGCGCTCGGAGACCAGTACCAGCGCGCCGGCGCCATCCGACATCTGTGAACTGGTGGCGGCGGTGACGGTGCCGTCGGCGCGAAAGACGGTGCGCAGTTTGCCCAGCGCTTCCGGCGTGGTATCGCGCCGCGGGCCTTCGTCGGTGTCGATCACGGTTTCGATTTCCCGGATTGCACCGGAGTTGAAATCGGGCTGGTGACTGACCACCGTGTATGGGCGGATTTCGGTGAACTCGCCGTTGTCGATCGCCTTGATCGCCTTCTGGTGGCTTTCATAGCCGAACTGATCCTGGTCGGCGCGTGAAACGTTGTACTTCTCGGAGACCTTTTCAGCGGTAATGCCCATGCCGTAGGCGATCGCAATGTTGTCGTCTTCGAAAACACGCGGGTTCATCGCCACCTTGTGACCCATCATGGGCACCATGGTCATGGTTTCGGTGCCGCCGGCAATCATCACGTCGGCCTCGCCCAGCCGGATCCGGTCAGCAGCCATGGCAATGGACTGCAGTCCGGAGGAGCAGAAGCGGTTGATGGTCACACCGGGTACGTTGTCGGGCAGCCCGGCCAGCAGCGCGCCGATGCGGGCGACGTTCATGCCCTGTTCGGCCTCGGGCATGGCACAGCCGATGATCACGTCTTCGATTGCGGCCGGGTCGATCGACGGCACCTCGGCCAGTGCCTGACGAATGACATGCGCAAGCAGGTCATCCGGCCGGGTATTGCGAAAGCCGCCCTTGAAGGCCTTGGCGACGGGCGTGCGAACGGCAGAGACAATATATGCGTTACTCATGATTGAAATCCTGTCTGTAAATCACTGATTTACCTGATAAGTAGTCGGAATTTCCTGGCTGGCGTAGCGAGCGAGTGGTGGTCGGTGGAGCGCAGGATCCGCAGTGTACGTAGGCTGTACATGAGGATTCCGAGCACCGCCGGACGCCGACCACCGCTCGCGCAGTAGCCAGACATCAATTCCGGAGCGGTTTGCCGGTCTTCAGCATGTGAACTATCCGCTCCTGAGTCGGCTTCATCGCTGTCAGCTCGACGAAATGCTTGCGCTCCAGCGCGTACAGCCAGTCCTCGTCGACCGGCGTACCGCGATCAATGGCGCCGCCGCACAGGGTGTCGGCGATCCGTGCGCTGATCTCGAAATCGTGCGGGCTGATGAAGTGCCCCTCGAGCATGTTGACCAGAAGCATCTTGAGCGTGGCAATACCGACATCACCGGCTGCCGGAATCTTTGCGCCTGGCAATGGCGCACGGAAACCGGCGGCATTCAGCGCGGCAACTTCGCCGTGCGCGGCATGCAGCAGCTCGTGCTCGTGCATCACGATCCGGTCGGCACTACGCAGGTAGCCCATCTCGAGCGCCTCCATGGCCGAGCCGGAGACCTGGCCCATGGCGACCTGCTTGAAACGCTTCTCGAGCAGCGCGTAGCTGTCGCCGGCAAGTGTCTGGGAGTGAACGCGCATGGCCAGTGTGCCGAGTCCGCCGCCGGCCGGCAGCAGACCGACACCGGCTTCGACCAGGCCCATGTAGGACTCCAGGTGGGCAACGATGCGACTGGCGTGCATGGCAAGCTCCAGTCCACCACCCAGCGCCAGGCCACGAACCGCAGCGACACTGGGCACGGCTGCATGACGTAGCCGGAGGTTGACGTTCTGGAAATCTTCGACCAGCTTTTCGAGCTTGTCGAATTCGCCGTTATTGACCCATTCCATGGCCGCTTTGAGGTTGGCGCCGGCCGAAAACGGACCTTCGGGCTGCCAGATCACGATGCCGGAAAACTCGCGTTCGGCGCGTTCGATGGCTTCATTCAGGCCGTCGACCACGGCATCGTCGATGACGTTCATCTTCGATTTGTGCGACACGATCAGCACATCATCGTGCAGGCTCCACAGTCGTGCGCCGGGCAAGTCGGCGACCGTGTTCCCGGATTCGCGTTTTTCGCCGACCAGGCGCGGCGGCATCCATTGACGTTCGAACACGGCCAGATCGGGCCGAGCCGAGGTCTGGCCGCTGCCAGTGACCGAACCGGATTCGGTATGGGCTGCATCAACCGCGGACACCCAGTCGGGCAGGGCGGCATCGCTCATGGCCTTGCCAGCGTCGATATCGCGCTGGATGAGAGCGGCGATCTCTTTCCAGCCGGCCGCCTGCCAGATCTCCAGTGGGCCATGCTGCCAACCGTAGCCCCAGCGCATCGCCAGATCGATTTCGCGCGCGGAATCGGCGATCTCGGCCAGGTGGAACGCACAGTAGTGGAACAGGTCGCGGTGGATGGCCCAGAGGAACTCGAGTTCGGGCCGGTCGGATTCGGCCAGCGCCTTGAGCTTCTCGGCGGGGTTGCGGATGGCCAATACCGTTTTGACTTCTTCATCCAGCGAGTAGTCGGTGTCGCGGTAGTCGCCGCTGGAAGGGTCGAACACGCGAATCGCCTTGCCCTGCTTGCGGAATACACCAGCGCCGCTTTTCTGGCCCAGCGCGCCGGCCTCGATCAGCTGGCTCATCCAGGCGGGTTCCTGGTAATGCGCGTGCCACGGATCGTCTTCGAGTTTGGCCTGCATCGTGCGAATGACATTTGCCATCGTGTCCAGTCCGACAACGTCGGCCAGACGAAACGTGGCCGACTTCGGTCGGCCGATGGCCGGCCCGGTCAACGCATCGACGGTATCGAAACCCAGCCCCAGCCGTTGCGCGTGATACACGGTGGAAATCATCGAGAACACGCCGACCCGGTTGGCGATGAAGTTGGCGGTGTCGCGGGCACGGACTACGCCCTTGCCCAGGGTCTGGGTCATGAAGATCTCGAGCTGGTCGAGAACATCCGGGTCAGTGCCTGCGTGCGGGATCAGTTCGACCAGATGCATGTAGCGCGGCGGGTTGAAGAAATGCACGCCACAGAAACGGGCCCGATTCTTCTCCGGCAGTACGCTGGCCAGTTCGCCGATCGAGAGGCCGGAGGTGTTCGAGGCAAAAATCGCGTCCGGATGGATGTGCTGTTCGATCCGGTCATACAACGACTTCTTGATGTCGATACGCTCGGCGATGGCCTCGATGATGAAATCGCAGTCGGCCAGTTTGGCGGCGTCATCCTCGAAGTTGGCCGGCTCGAGGAACTCGGCAAGGCCGGGCGCGGCCAATGGTGCCGGCTTGAGCTTGCCGAGGCGTGCGATCGCACCCTTGACCAGGTCGTTGCGGCCGCCTTCCTTTGCAGGCAGGTCGAATAGTCGTACCGGAATGCCGGCGGCGGCAAGGTGGGCGGCGATCTGTGCGCCCATCACACCGGCACCCAGCACGGCGGCCTTGCGAACGATGAAGCGTTGCGTAGTCATGAAGAATCAGTTCCTGTGATTGAATGGTGAAGGCCTGGACCAGCCAGGCGGTGCCCCGGTCGGCATGGCTGACCGGGGCATGAGCAGATCAACTAGCCATTTTCAACGGCGTCTGGGGCTCGCCGAAGGCGGTCGTCGGCAGCGCTTCGGGCGTGAACTCGTCGACTGCGATCACCTCCGCTGTCAGGCGCTGTGCCTCGACCAGCAGCTTGCCCTGCTGTTCGGTGATCAGACCGGCTGCGATCGCCTTTTCTGACAGTGAATGAACGGTAACCGGGGTCGGCATGCGCTTGAGACCGTTGAACACGGCACGTTCGGCATCCTCGGCCTCGAGCATTGCATCGAAGGCCTTGAGCACGGCCGCCGCACCGACCCCCTCGGTGGGGTGGAACACGTTGTTGATCAGGCGATCGCGAGCCGGGTTGTGGCTCAGCAGCAGTTCGGCGATCTTGTGCCCGGTGCGGTCGTCGGACGGCGCATGGACCCGGCCCAGCGGGAACGCCCAGATGCGCAGCAGGCTTCCGACCCAGGCAATCGGGAAGTTGGCCAGTACACCGATCAGCGCCTCCTCGACCCGGTGCAGGCTATCGCCGAGGCCCCAACGCACCAGCGGCAGGTCGTCCTCGGGCTGACCGTCGTCCTCGAAGCGCTTGAGCACCGCCGAGGCCATGTACAGGTGGCTGAGAGCATCCGCAAATCGGCCCGACAGTTTCTCGGCAAACTTGAAGCGACCACCGAGGATCAGCAACGTGAAGTCAGCGGTCAGCGTGAACGCCGCGGTCAGGCGATTGATGCGCTGGTAATCGCGTTTCAGCGGTCCGGAGACGGGCGCCGAGCTCAGTCGGCCGCCAGTCAGGCCGAGGAACAGGGCGCGCACCAGGTTGCTGATCGTGTAACCGAAGTGTCCGAACAGGGCCTTGTCGAATTGCTTGCGCGCGTCCGGTGCCTGGCTGGTGGCAGCGGTCATCTCCTTGAGCAGCCACGGATGGCAACGAATCGCTCCCTGGCCGAAGATGATCATCGAGCGGGTCAGAATGTTGGCGCCTTCGACCGTGATCGCTACCGGCAAGGACTGGTAGCCCTGTGCCAGGTAGTTGCGTGGCCCCAGCACCACTGCTTTGCCACCATGCACGTCCATGGCATCATTGACGACGCGCCGGTTGGCCTCGGTCAGGTTGGCCTTGAGGATGGCCGACAGGACTGCCGGCTTCTGGCCCTGATCGAGAGCGACCAGGGTCATCTTGTGAGCCGCGTCCATGCGGTAGGTTTCGCCGCCGATCCGCGCCAGCGGTTCCTGAATGCCCTCGAATCTGCCGATCGGCTGCTTGAACTGATAGCGCACCCGAGCATAGGCGCCGGTCATCATGCTGCAGATCTTGCCGCCGGCGACTGCCTGGGCCGGCAAGGAGATGGCACGACCTGCCGACAGGCAGTGCATCAGCATGCGCCAGCCGTGGCCCACTTGCTCCTGGCCGCCGATCACCCAGTCCATCGGGATGAATACATCCGTGCCGCGGGTCGTGCCGTTCAGGAACGGCGCGCCGCCCGGCAGGTGCCGGTTGCCGGTTTCCACGCCCGGTGTGGTGGCCGGGATCAGGGCACAGGTGATGCCAAGATTCTTGTGCTCGCCGAGCAGACCGTCCGGGTCATAGGCCTTGAACGCAAGGCCAACCACGGTCGCGACCGGGGCCAGCGTGATGTAGCGCTTGTTCCACGAAACGCGCAGACCCAGAACTTCCTTGCCATTGAACTGGCCCTTGCAGACCACGCCCTTATCGGGCATCGAGGCGGCGTCGGAGCCTGCCAGGGGTGAGGTCAGGGCAAAGCAGGGAATTTCCTCGCCGCTTGCAAGGCGCGGCAGGTAATGCTCCTTTTGCGCCTTGGTGCCGAAGTGGTGCAGCAACTCACCGGGGCCGAGTGAATTGGGCACCATTACAGTCACCGCTGCAGTCTGGTTGCAGCTCGAGATCTTCGACACCACCGCGGCGTTGCCCTGGGCCGAGAATTCGAGACCGCCATATTCCTTGGCAATGATCATGGCCAGGAAGCGGTTCTTGCGGATGAACGCCCATGCCTCCGGCGGCAGGTCCTGGTCCTGTCCGATTTGCCACTGGTCGAGCATCTGGCACAGCTGTTCGACCGGGCCGTCGAGGAACGCCTGTTCTTCGGCGCTGAGCGACGGCTTCGGATGTTGCAGCAGCTTGCGCCACTGCGGTCGACCCGAGAACAATTCGGCGTCCCACCAGGTGGTGCCGGACTCGAGTGCTTCGCGTTCGGTGCTCGACATCGCCGGCAGGACCTTTCGGAACCAGTCGAACAGGCGATTGGTCAGCAGCGCGCGACGCAGCGGCGGCACCGCTGCAATCGCCAGTGGCAACGCGATCAGCGCCGCAATGATGCCAATTGCCGGATGCAAGCCGAGCCAGAACATGGCCACGGTAGCTGTGATCATCGTGACCGCGGCCAGCCAGGCCGGCGCGGCAAAGTAGGCCAGTACCAACGGTACCAGCAGCACAACAAGCAGGGCGAACAGGGTCATGCGATCTTCTCCTCGGGTAGTACAAGCTCAGGGGCGCCGGCGGCGCTTTCGCGCAAGCCGGCGCAGGCAAATCGGATCAGGGCGTCGGCGGTCTGCTCGACCTGGTCGGCGCGTGTTTCTGCCATCGTGTAGGTCAGTGCGCCGATCAGGAAGTCGAGCTGCTGACGCAGCCTGGCCGGTCGCGCATCGAGAGCTCGGCAGACTGCGTCGGCAAAGGCACGCATCACGTGCGAGTACTGGCGCGCGATCTTGCCGTGGAGTTGGGTGGCGTTTTCCGACCAGGCACGCATCAGTAGTCGCATGAAGCGCCCGCCGTCGCCGGAAGAGCTGGAACTCAACAGCAGGGCCGGGTAGATGAATGCCTCCAGAACCTGCTCGAGACCAGGCGGATCGCCGACCGCCAGGGCCTGGTCGAGTCGTGCCAGGCGTTCGCTGTTGAGCGCATCGAGACGGCGCTGAAACACCGCCAGGACCAGTGCGTCCTTGGAACCGTGATGATAGTTGACCGCTGCCAGGTTGACGCCGGCTTCGCTGGTAATCTGGCGCAGCGTGGTGGCGTGAAAGCCCTGGTCGGCGAACAGACGCTCGGCTGTATCCAGGATGCGTTGGCGGGTCGAGTCGGTCATCGGGGCAGGGTTCGGACTCCGGCAGCGTAGCTTTCAGACAGGCGCTTGAAACATTAGTTTCAAACGAGCGTTTGAATTCTATCAGAGCGAGGTCAACAACGCAAGCTCCAGCCTGGGGACTCAGGGTTGGCGTTTGGCCCGGCTACGAAGTGTTTGACCAAAAAAAAGGGGCTCCGAAGAGCCCCTTTCTTGCCATGAACGACGACCGGGATCAGAGCACGTAGACGAATAAGAACAGGCCGAGCCAGACGACGTCGACGAAGTGCCAATACCAGGCGACAGCCTCGAATCCGAAATGGTGGTCCGGCTTGAAATGACCGGCCATGCAGCGGAACGTGATGATCAGCAGCATGATCGAGCCGACCGTCACGTGCATTCCGTGGAAACCGGTCAGCATGAAGAAGGTCGAACCATAGATGCCCGAGCCCAGGGTCAGACCGAGCTCCTGGTAGGCGTGAATGTACTCTTCGACCTGCAGTACCAGGAACGAAATACCCAGCGCTACCGTCGCCAGCATCCAGACCACCAGCGCCGGGCGCTTGGACTTCTTCAGCGCCCAGTGGGCCATGGTGATGGTCCAGCCCGAGGTCAGCAGAATCAGGGTGTTCCACAGTGGCACGCTGAAAGCCGGCACAGTCTGGAATTCGCCGCCGAGGTTGGCCGGTCCGTTGGTCGGCCATGCAGCCTGGAAGCCGGGATAAAGCAGCTCGTTGGTCATCGCGCCAGTGCCGGCGCCGCCAACCCAGGGCACGGCGAACATCCGAGCGTAGAACAGCGCAGCGAAGAATGCGGCGAAGAACATCACTTCGGAGAAGATGAACCAGATCATTCCCTGGCGGAACGAGCCGTCGACCCTGTCGTTGTAAAGACCGCCCTCCGACTCGCGAATCACATCGGCGAACCAGCCGAACATCATCAGGATTACCGTGGCCGCGCCAGTCAGTGCCATCCAGGGACCGATCTGCGAGCCATTCATCCAGTTGGCAAAGCCACTGACCATGATGAACAGCCCGATCGTTCCAACGATCGGCCATTTGGCCTGGTGGGGAACGTAGTAACTTCCGTGTGCCATGTTGACTCCCTTCAGATGACCGAGGCCGTGGCCGACCGCGGTGCTTGAGTACGATTCTTTTTGACCCGCGCCATGATCAGCTGATCATGGCGCGGATGATGAAGCCCAGATAGATCGATGCAGCGAGCAGCGCCAGGACGACGGCGGTGCGTCGGACCGAAGGTCGATGCGAACCAGGCTGTTGTCGAGTTTCATCAGCCATGTCTCAGGCCAGCTGATCCTTGTGCCCCGCGACTTTGTCATCGACCAATGGCGGGGTGTCGAAGGTATGCAGCGGAGCCGGTGAGGGCACGGTCCATTCGAGGCCGTGCGCGCCTTCCCAGACCTGAGCCGTGGCCTTCTGGCCGCCGCGGACGCACTTGATCACGATCCAGACGAACAGCAGCTGGGCCAGACCAAAGGCAAAGCCGCCGATCGAGCTGACCATGTTCCAGTCAGCGAATTGCACCGAGTAGTCCGGGATACGGCGCGGCATGCCGGCCAGCCCCAGGTAGTGCTGCGGGAAAAACAGTACGTTGACCGAGATCGCCGACCACCAGAAATGGATCTTGCCGAGCCGTTCGTCGTACATGTGACCGGTCCACTTCGGCATCCAGAAATAAGCCGCGGCCATGATTGCGAAAACCGCTCCGGTGACCAGCACGTAATGGAAGTGCGCGACCACGAAATAGGTGTCGTGATACTGGAAGTCGGCCGGAACGATCGCAAGCATCACGCCGGAGAATCCGCCGATGGTGAACAGGATCACGAACGCGATGGCAAACAGCATCGGTGTCTCGAAGGTCATTGAACCGCGCCACATGGTCGAAACCCAGTTGAAGATCTTGATCCCCGTGGGCACCGCGATCACCATCGTTGAATACATGAAAAACAGGTTGGCACCCAGCGGCATGCCGACCGTGAACATGTGGTGGGCCCAGACGATGAACGACAGAAACGCGATCGATGCAGTCGCATAAACCATGGATGTGTAACCGAACAGCGCCTTGCGCGAAAAGGTCGGGATGATCTCGGAAACAATCCCGAAAGCCGGCAGGATCATGATGTAGACCTCCGGATGCCCGAAGAACCAGAAGATGTGCTGGTACATCACCGGATCACCGCCGCCGGCGGCATTGAAGAAGCTGGTCTCGAAAAAGCGGTCGGTCAGCAGCATCGTCACGGCACCGGCCAGCACCGGCATGACCGCAATCAGCAGGAAGGCGGTGATCAGCCAGGTCCAGACGAACAGCGGCATACGCAGCAGGGTCATGCCGGGTGCGCGCATGTTCAGAATCGTGGCGATGATGTTGATCGCGCCCATGATCGACGAGATGCCCATCAGGTGAATGGCGAAGATCACGAAGGCGAAATTGTTGCTACCCTGAAGCGACAGCGGCGGGTACAGGGTCCAGCCCGAAGCGGGCCCGCCGCCGGGCATGAACAGCGTCGACAGCAGGATAAGGAAGGCAAACGGAAGGATCCAGAATGACCAGTTGTTCATCCTGGGGAGTGCCATGTCCGGCGCGCCGATCATCAACGGCAGCATCCAGTTGGCCAGGCCGACGAAGGCCGGCATGACCGCGCCGAAAATCATCACCAGCGCGTGCATGGTGGTCATCTGGTTGAAAAATTCCGGGTTGACCAGCTGCAGGCCGGGCTGGAACAACTCGGCGCGGATGATCATGGCCATAGCGCCGCCGATGAGGAACATCGACAGCGAAAACACCAGGTAGAGGGTTCCGATTTCCTTGTGGTTGGTGGTGAACACCCAGCGCGCCAGACCGCGCGGCTGATCGTGATGGTGGTCGATGTGTGCGGTGGTATCGGTCATTGCAGTTCCTTCGCGAATTCTGTTGATTCTTGCGTCGTGCCGGGCAATTGCTTCAGGCTCGCATCAAAGGCATGGGGTCGCCTCAGCGTGCGCGCTGCGCCAGAGCGTCTTCACCGGCGCCTGCCTCAGCATTCGCTGCGATGGCGTCGACGTCGTTTGCCCCGGCCTGCCGGACTACCCAGCGACGATACTGTTCCAGTGGGACGGCTTCGACCACCACCGGCATGAAGCCGTGATCCTTGCCGCACAGTTCGGCACACTGGCCGCGGTAGGTGCCGGGTTGGTCGATGGAGGTCCATGCCTCGTTGACCATTCCGGGAACCGCATCGCGCTTCCAGCCCAGGCTCGGGACCCACCAGGAATGAATCACGTCGCCGGAGGTCAGCAGGAAACGGATCTTGGTGTTGGTCGGCAACACCAGACGGTTGTCGACTTCGAGCAGGTAGTTGTCGACATCCCGTGGCGCCACGGTCGCCCCGATCTGGCGAGCGTAGTTGCTGTCCCGATCCATCATTGAATAAAACGAGATGCCATCTTCAAGATACTCGTACTGCCACATCCACTGGTAGCCGGTAACCTTGATGTTGATCTCGGCACCGCCGACATTTTCCATATCGATCAGGACCCGGGTTGCCGGAATCGCCATCGCGACCAGGATGATTACGGGGACCACGGTCCAGATGATCTCGGCCCGGGTCGAATGGCTGAATTCGGCCGCGACCGCACCGCGCGATTTGCGATGCAGATAGATGGAAGTGAACATCGCCGCAAACACAAGCACACCGATCACGCTTACGATGCCGAGAACGATCATGTGCAGTTCATAGACATCGCGGCTGAATTGAGTGGCCCCAGCGGTCATGTTGTCGCCCACTGCGAAAATGCCCCAGGTGATCACGGCAATCACCACCGTCATCGCCAGCCCGACAATCATCTCGTTCGTTCTTTTCATCCTGAACTCACTATGTAATGGAAATTCTTTCGTCGGCGCCGACTGCGCGCCACGTTGAACGCCTTGCCAGCGCAGCTGCAATCATGTCGGCGGCCTGCTTCCGCTCGAATTCGGGCAGGAAGCGCCCGATCTCGATCCGGCGCTGATGCAGAGCAACAAACACGCGCAACTCCGAACCACGAGTGCTTCGTTCGACGCGAACCCAGCCCGATGGCCAGACCTGTTCGTGGCAGCCTCTGGCAGTGCAGCTACCGATCCGAATTTGCTCGAAATCGATTTCGATATCCTGACGTGCCCAGTGGCCGCGCCACGCGAGTCTGAAACACCAGCCGACGATTACCAGATGTACGATGGCGATCGCCATGATCGGCCAGTACCCCATCACGGTGGGTAGCAGGGCCACTCCGAGCGTAACCCCGCTGATCAACAGGAACCAGCCGGCCAGCCGGTCAAGCGTCAGTGACAGGTTCGAGAGCACCTCGATCCTGCATCGGCCCAACCGGGCGCTGTCGTCGACTTCTCGTACCATCTGCGGTGCAATCTGCTTCGAGGCCGTATTGTAGCGGATGGATTTCCGTGACGGCGGCAAAATCCTTCACGACCGGGTCCGAAGCGCGGCTATCGCCGGGTCCCTGTCGCGGCCCTGCGGTACACTCGCGGTTCAATTCGGTTCGAGTGCTGCCCCGGTCTGCCGGTCGATGCCTCGATCCACCCGTTGCCGGTTTCTGGAGTGCACCCGATGGCAGCAAGTTCACCTTTTCTGGCCGCAGCTGCAGCACCGGGCGATGCCTTGCGCGAAGCGCTGGAGCAGGCCTGGTTTGTGCCGGAGTCGGATCATGTGCCGACCTTGCTGCGCGAGATTCCACTGGATTCAGTGCAACGGGCCGCGGTGCTCGAGGCGGCGGTCGACCTGGTCGAACGGGTTCGCCTTCGTGCCGAGAACCACGGTGCGATGGAAGCGTTCATGCGCGAATATGACCTGTCCTCGGAAGAGGGCGTTGTGTTGATGTGCCTGGCCGAGGCGCTGCTGCGGATTCCGGACAATGAGACCTCCGAGGCGCTGATTGCCGACAAACTCGCCGGCGCTGACTGGGAATCGCACCTCGGCAGAAGCGAGTCGCTGTTCGTCAACGCGTCGACCTGGGGGCTGATGCTGACCGGACGCATGGTTCGCGTCGGGCAGTCGGCCCGCTCGGATTTTCGCTCGGTGCTGGCCCGGATCGCCAACAAGTCCGGTGAGCCTGTAGTGCGCCTGGCCATTCGTCAGGCGATGCGGATCATGGGCCATCAATATGTAATGGGCCGCACGATCGCCGCGGCGATGGAGCGCGCGGAGAAGAAGTCCAACCGACGCTATCGCTACTCGTTCGATATGCTCGGCGAGGCCGCGCTGACGGCCACCGATGCGCAGCGTTACAGGGAGGCCTACTCGGCGGCGATCGCGGCCATCGGGCGCGCTGCCGGTGGCCGTGAAATCTTCGATGCGCCGAGCATCTCGGTCAAGCTGTCGGCATTGCATCCGCGCTACGAGCAGGCCCAGCGCGGGCGTGTGATGGCCGAACTGGTGCCGGTCGTGCTGGAGCTGGCGCAACAGGCGAAGAGCGCTGGAATTGCCCTGACCATCGACGCTGAGGAAGCGGCGCGCCTGATGCTGCAGCTCGACGTGTTCGCCGCGGTCGTCGGTGATCCATCGCTGGCCGGCTGGGACGGCCTGGGCCTGGCGTTGCAGGCCTATCTGCGGCGTGGTCGGCCGGCGATCGAGTGGCTGGCAGCGCTGGCGCGCCGGACCGGGCACCGGATTCCGGTTCGGCTGGTCAAGGGTGCCTACTGGGATAGCGAGATCAAGCTGGCCCAGGTCGAAGGGCACGCCGGCTACCCGGTGTTCACGCGCAAGCCCAACACCGACGTTTCCTATCTCGCCTGCGCGGCGCGCCTGCTGGAACTGCGTGAGGCGTTCTATCCGCAGTTTGCGACCCATAACGCGCACACCATCTGCGCGGTCCGGAGAATGGCGGGTGATCGCGAGGACTTCGAGTACCAGCGCCTGCACGGCATGGGTCGCGAACTGTACGAGGAGGTGCTGGACGAGGCCGATTTCAACGGCCATTGCCGTGTCTACGCACCGGTCGGCGACCATCGCGACCTGCTGCCCTACCTGGTTCGACGCCTGCTGGAAAACGGCGCCAACACCTCATTTGTCAACCGCATCGTCGATGAGCGCCTGCCGGCTGCCGATGTGGTCGCCGATCCGATCGCGCTGGTCGAGGGCTTCGACAGCCTGGCGCATCCGCGGATTCCTCTGCCGGTAGCGCTGTTCGGCCAGGCGAGGACCAATTCTCACGGCCTGAATCTTGCGTCCGAACGCCTGCGAGCCGAGCTGGCAATCGAGCTGATGCCATTCCGTGAGCATCGCTGGAGCGCGGCCCCGGCCGATCTGGCCGATTCGGTTGCCGAGATTGCCCAGGTCGAATCTCCGGCCGATCAGACCGACCGGGTCGGCGAGGTGCGCACACTCGATCCGGCTCGAGCCGGATCGATGGTCGAGCGCGCCGTGGCTTCGCAGCTGGACTGGGATGGGGAACCTGCCGCTGATCGCGCCGTCGTGCTTGAACGCACCGCCGACCTGCTCGAGCAACATCGGGCCGAGTTGATGGCCTTGTGTGTGCGAGAGGCCGGCAAGTCGCTGCCAGACGCCATCGCCGAGGTTCGCGAAGCGGCCGACTTCTGCCGCTACTACGCGCAGATGACGCGACGCCACTTCGGCGAGGCCGAAATCCTGTCCGGACCCACCGGCGAGCACAACGAGCTTTCGCTGCACGGCAAGGGCGTGTTCGTCTGCATCAGCCCGTGGAATTTCCCGCTGGCGATCTTTACCGGGCAGATTGCCGCGGCACTTGCGGCCGGTAACGCCGTGATCGCCAAGCCGGCCGAACAGACACCTCTGATCGCGGCGCGGGCCGTCGAATTGCTGCACCAGGCCGGGGTCCCGGACAAGGTGCTGCAGCTTGCCCCAGGTGACGCTCGGGTCGGTGCGGCGTTGACCGGCGATGCACGGATTGCCGGCGTGGCTTTTACCGGGTCGACTGAAGTCGCGCGCATCATCAATCGCGCGCTGGCGGCGCGTGACGCGCCGATCGCCACCCTGATTGCCGAGACCGGTGGCCAGAATGCAATGATCGTGGATTCCTCGGCGCTGGCCGAGCAGGTGGTTCGAGATGTCATCCAGTCATCGTTCCTTTCAGCCGGACAGCGTTGTTCGGCACTGCGCGTGCTCTGCATTCAGCGCGATGTCGCCGATCACGTGATCGAGATGCTGACCGGCGCGATGCAGGAGCTTCGTCTCGGCTGGCCCGGTCGGCTCGATTCCGATATTGGCCCGGTGATCGATGCGGCGCAGCGGAACATGCTCGAGGAGCATGCCCGGCACATGGACCAGGAAGCGCGTCTTCTTTCCACGGTGCCGACACCGCCAGATCTGCCGAACGGATACTGGTTCGCGCCGCGCGCCTACGAGATCGATTCGCTGGGTCAGCTTTCCGGGGAGGTGTTCGGGCCGGTGCTGCACGTGCTGCGTTATCGCGCCCGCGATCTGGACAAGGTGCTCGATGCTGTCAATGCGACCGGTTATGGGCTGACGGTCGGCTGCCACAGTCGGATCGATCGGGTCCAGCGTCACGTCATGACCCGGGTGCGCGCCGGCAACGCCTACGTCAATCGCAACATGACCGGTGCGGTGGTCGGGGTCCAGCCGTTTGGTGGCGAGGGGCTGTCGGGGACCGGCCCGAAGGCGGGTGGGCCGAATTACCTGCAGCGTTTCGCGGTCGAACGCACTCGCAGCATCAACACCGCGGCGGTCGGTGGCAACGCGTCGCTGATGGTGTTATCGGATTGAATCCGCACTGCGGGGCCGGACGAACGCTCGATGATTGCGGTTAGGATGTTTTCACTGCAAGCCGCGACCCGACCCGACCGTCGGGTATGCAGCTTCGGGATGAATTCACTACAATCGCCAAAACCGCCAGGCGTCTGAATGTACGAACAGTTCTACGGTTTCAAGGAACGGCCGTTTTCGATCACGCCCGATCCACGCTTCGTGTTCCTGAGCCAGCGCCATCAGGACGCACTGGCCCACCTGCTTTATGGAGTCGGACGGGGCGGCAGTGGTGGCTTTGTCCAGCTCACAGGTGAGGTCGGTACCGGCAAGACCACGCTGTGCCGCCTGCTGCTCGAACAGGTTCCGGAACACGCCCGCGTCGCGCTGATCCTGAATCCGATGCTCGAACCGCGCGAACTGCTGCGTGCCATCTGTCGCGAGCTCGGGGTCGAGATCGAGCCGGGCGAGGACGGACTCGAAGCATTGGGCCAACGGCTCAACGAGCGCTTGCTGGCGATACACGCCAGCGGCGATCGGGCGGTGCTGATCATCGATGAAGCCCAGAACATGAGTCGCGAGACGCTGGAGCAGGTGCGCCTGCTGACCAATCTCGAAACCGCTACCGACAAGCTGCTGCAGATCATCCTGCTGGGCCAGCCCGAACTGCGCGAACTGTTGGCGCGACCATCGCTGCGCCAGCTGGCGCAGCGGATCACCGCGCGCTACCACCTGGCCCCGCTTTCGCTTTCCGAGACCGCCGAATACGTGCGCCACCGGGTCCAGGTTGCCGGCGCGCCGCGCTGTCCATTCAGTGGTGCTGCGCTGCGCACCTTGCATCATGTTGCCGGTGGTGTGCCGCGGCTGATCAACATCATTGCCGATAGAGCGCTGATGGCTGGTTATGCCAGCGAGTCCGAGCGAATTTCGCCGGCCATGGTGCGGCAGGCCGCGGCCGAGGTCGTGGTCGGAGACGACAATGCGCCGGGGCGGCGTTGGGTCGGTGTACTGGCGGCGAGTGCGGTTGGGCTGGTGCTGGCGGTCGGCGCTGGAATGCTGTGGTCGTTGTACTCGGTGCCCAACGCCATGCAGCGTCAGGACGGACCGCGCCCGTCGTGGGAACAGATGCTCGAGAATGCCACCGCTGCGAGCGCGTGGGGTGAATTGGCGGCACTCTGGCCGGATACCGGGAGTGCCGATATCCAGGCGGCTTGTAGCCAGGGTCTGGCTGCAGGACTTGCCTGCCAGCGCATGCGTGGCAGCTGGACGCTTTTGCGACGCTTCGACCGGCCGGTAGTGCTGCGCCTCGCCGAGCCCACGGATGCACATGTGCTCGCCATGCGGGTCGGTGCTTCCGAAGCCGTTTTGCGTCAAACCGGTCAGGATTTCAGGGCACCGCTGGCGCAACTGGAGCAGCGCTGGCTCGGCGACTTCATCATCGTCTGGCCGGATGACGGCAGTGTGCAGGAAGTCGGTGACCGCGGGCCGGAGGTTGCCGACCTTCAGCGCGCGGCCCGCCACGACCGCAATCGCCCCTGGTCGGGCGCTGTGGACGCTGAATACAGCCTGGCATTCCGCGACTGGGTGCGTGCATTTCAGTCGCGCAATGGCCTGCGCGCCGACGGCATCGCGGGGCCGGTGACCCGCCTGTTTCTCGGTCTGTCATCCGGCGAAAGCGAGTCTTTAATCGAGCCAGAAGTCGATGCCGGGACCGAAGCCAGTCACCGTCCGGACGGAGAGATCAACTGATGTCGCTGCTGTTGGATGCATTGCGCAAATCCGAGGCGCAACGGCGCGCGGGAGAAACACCCGGACTTGATCTGGGAACTGGTATCGGGTCGTCTGCCAACCGGGACAGTCGAAGCCGTGCGGGTGAACGGCTCGGCTGGCTGCTGGTGTTGCTGGTGGTGATCGCCGGCGGTGCCGGGGTGGCGTGGTGGCAGCCCTGGTCGACCAGTGCTGCACCGCAGTTGGTCGTGCCTGGAACAACTGCGGCTGCTCCTGCGGCGGCGCAAACCGAAGTGCGGCCGACAGCTGACCCTGCCGCAGCTGGACGGGCGCAAACGTCGTCTTCGGAGAAACAGGCCGGGCCGGCAACCCGGCCTACTGTCGATCTACCAGCCTCGACGCAGGCGCGTTTGCCTGCACCTCAGAGTCGTGATCCGGCCGCCGCGGCCGCTGCGATCGAGACCGCGTCGGCTGTCAATGCTGGCAGTGCAACCCGACTTGATCCATCGGGTGAGCAAAGCTCACCAGTCGAATGGCCTGCCGACGAGCCGGCTGCGGAGGGCTCCGAATCGAGTCCTGAATGGTCTGGTGATGCGGTTCTGCGCGCTGAATCATCCACTTCGGCAGCGGCGCCAGCGTTGAGCCCGGACGCCCGTCCTTCAATGCCTGAACCGGTCGTCTCATCGCCGGAGTCATTGCCAAAGCCGTCCTCCGCGCCGTCGCCGACGCCTACTTCTGCGCAGCGTGATGCATCGCTGGACGGCGTGATCCGGCCGTGGGAGTTGCCGCAGGAACTGCGCGCCGAATTTCCGAACATTCGCCTGACCGTGCACTTTTATGCAACCAATCCGGCCGATCGTTTCGTGCTGATCGAAGGTGAGCGGCGTGGCGAGGGTGACAGCCTCGGCGGCGGTGCCCGGGTCGAGGAAATTCGCAAGCGTGGACTGATTGTCGAGTTTCGCCGCTACCGGATTTTGATCGAGTGATCATCGCACCGGCGGTTCGCGACCGCAGGCGTCGGCTGGGGCCACCCGCGGCCGTGATCCTGATTGGTGTGGGCGCATTCCTGATGATGATCGGGCAGAGCCTGTTACCGCAGCAGGCGCTTTCGGACTGGTTCGACTACTGGGGCTTTCGACCCTCGACGGTGCTGACGCAGATCGACGGCTTGATGGCTGGCCGCCCGGATCCGGGGCTGGCGCGCCTGTTCACGGCCCTTCTGGTGCACTCCTCCTGGCTGCATCTGGTCGGCAACCTGGCCTATCTCTGGGTGTTCGGCGTTGCCGTGGAGCGGGTCCTGGGCTCATTCGGCTTTCTGCTGACCTTCGCGCTGTTCGGCGCGCTGGCAAACCTGTTTGTGGCACTGCAGTTGCCGGAACTGGACCGGGCCGTGATCGGTGCCAGTGGTGGCGTGTCGGCCATCATCGGCATCTTCCTCGGGCTTTTCCCGACGCGCAAGATCGGTCTGTGGCTGCCGTTGGGACTGTTTCTGCAGTTCGCGCGGATTCCGGCATTGCTGGTGATCGGATCGTGGTTTACGCTGCAGGTGGTCTACACGGTGTTCGGGCCGACGACCGGTGCGGTGGCCTGGTGGACGCATGTCGCCGGCTTCGTCACCGGACTGCTCGCAGCGCTCGCGGTTCGGCTGGTGGTTGGCGGGCCTTCGCATTCCAGAGAGGATTGAAATCATTCATGTACAAACTCGTCTTCTATAACCATGGCAAGGTCTACGAGCTGTTCGCCAAGCAGGTTGACAGCAGCCATCTGTATGGCTTCGTCGAGGCCAGAAAACTGGTATTCGACAGTTCCGCCAAGGTGGTGGTGGATCCGACCGAGGAACGTCTGCGCGAGGAGTTTTCCGATACCGAAGCGCTGATGCTGCCGCTGCAATCGGTAATTCGGATCGAGCGTGTGGCGCGCCGCGGCCCGTGCGTGATTCGCGATCGAAAGACCGGAGACAAGGTTACGATGTTGCCGCTGGACGGGCCGGGCAGACGCGGCTGATCGACGCGGCTGATTCGATCGAAAATGTAGCGGTGGGAGACCAGTGTCGAGCCGGCATGCCAAGGTGCAACTCGGCTTGATGGCAGTGGCTTGATTATTATTTCTCCGGCATCCACGGCCAGGGCTGCAACGCGGAGGCAGCGACGGACCCGTGCCGCAAAAGCCGGGCATCGAGAACCGCAGCCAGTTTGATGTCGGGTCAATAACAACAGGGAGCTCAATTCATGAATCAACAACCATCCTCCAACTCCATCGGCAGCGGCTGGCTGTATCGCAGTCTGGATGTGATCGAGCGGGTTGGCAATCGCTTGCCGGATCCGGCGGTACTGTTTTTCCTGTTGATGCTGGTGGTCTGGATTGTTTCGGCCATGCTGGCATCAGTCCAGTTCAGTGCACTGCATCCTCAAACCGGTGAACCCATTCAGGTCGTGAACCAGCTGGCTGGCGGCGAGCTTGCTCGCTTCCTGAGCCAGATGGTGACGGTCTTCACCAGCTTCGCGCCGCTCGGGATCGTGCTGGTGGCGATGCTCGGCGTCGGAGTAGCCGAGCACACCGGCTTCATCAACGCCGCGCTGCGCAAGATGCTCGGCGTGACCTCGCCAAGCCTGCTCACGCCGATGGTGATCCTGGTAGCGATCGTTTCACACACGGCAGCCGATGCCGGTTATGTGGTGGTCATTCCTTTGGGTGCCGTGATCTTCTATGCCGCCGGGCGGCATCCCCTGGCCGGCATTGCGGCGGCGTTTGCGGGTGTGTCCGGCGGTTTCTCGGCCAACTTCATTCCTTCAGCGATCGACCCGATGCTGGCCGGAATCACCGAAGAGGCTGCGCGTGTTCTCGATCCGTCGATCGCAATCAACCCGCTGGTCAACTGGTTTTTCATGTCGATTTCGAGCCTGTTGGTGATCGGGATCGGCTGGTGGCTGACCGACAAGGTGGTCGAACCGCGCCTGGTGCGCGAAACGCCGGTCGACGGCGACATGTCGAAGATGCCGAAGCTCGAGCCGCTGGCCGACAGCGAACGTCGTGGGCTGAACTGGGCGCTGCTGAGCATAGCCGCGTCGATCGCGCTGCTGGCCATCGCGGTGCTGCTGCCGGATTCGCCGTTGCGCGATCCGAACCCGGTGCTGAAGTTCCATGAAAGCGTGACTTCGTTCGGCGCGCCGCTGATGAGCTCCATCGTGCCGCTGATCTTCATCCTGTTCCTGATTCCCGGCACCGTCTACGGGTATGCCGCGGGCACCATCCGCGGGCATCGCGACCTGATTACCGGCATGAGCAAGTCGATGGAGTCGATGGGCTACTATATCGTCATGGCGTTCTTCGCCGCCCAGTTCATCGCTGCATTCTCCAACTCGAATCTCGGAATCCTGATCGCGGTCAACGGCGCGGCATGGCTGGCAGCGATCAACATGCCGGCGCAGTTGACGATCGTCGGGATTGTCGGGCTGACCATGTTCGTCAACCTGTTCGTCGGTTCGGCCTCGGCCAAGTGGCTGATCATCGCTCCGATCTTCGTGCCGATGCTGATGGAGCTGGGCATCGGACCGGGACTGACCCAGGCCGCCTACCGTGTGGGTGACTCCAGTTCCAATATCGTCACGCCCTTGCTGCCGTACTTCCCGCTGATCGTCGTGTTCTGCAAGCGCTACTTCAAGAGCGCAGGCATCGGCACGCTGATCTCGATGATGCTGCCGTATGCGGTGGCGCTTGCCGTCGGTTGGACCCTGTTTCTGCTGCTTTACTGGATGCTCGGTTTGCCGCTGGGCTTGCAGGCGAGCTACGTCTATCCTTGATTGGCGCTTGGATTGGCGCTGTTGATCCGGACCGCCTGGCCGGCAAGGTGCACTGACGATTGCAGCGCGAAAGCGGGCGCCTTCTCGGGTGGACGGGCCAGTGAATGCGGCGAGCTCAGCGCAGGATCCAGTCGGCCGGGTCGACCGGCCGGCCCTCGCGGCGGATCTGGAAATACAGCCCGGGCGGTCCGCTGCCGCCGGAGTCGCCGGCCAGAGCGATGGTTTCGTCGGGCCGAATCCAGTCGCCGACTTCGGCCAGCAAGGCCTGGTTACGGCCGTACAGACTCATCCAGCCCTCTCCGTGATCAACGATCAGCAGCATGCCGTAGCCGCGCAGCCAGTCGGCGTAGGCGACCCGGCCGTGGGCAACTGCGTGCACCGGGGCACCAATCTCGGCTTCGATCAGCCAACCTTCGCGCAGGGCTCCCTGATCGTCGCGACGCGAATAGCCAGTGATCACCGCGCCCTGCAGCGGCATGGGTAGTTTGCCGCGCAGTTCGGCGAACGCGATCACGGCGATTTCGGCCGGAATGTCGGCCAGAGCCACGGCGAGCCGCTCAAGCAGGGACTGGAGTTGCGCCGCCGACCGGTTGAGCTCGGCCAGCTCCGAATCGCGATCACGGATCCGGGCTTCCAGTCGAGCCAGCACCTCACGACGCTGCGCCAGCGCGTCAGCCTGGCGGCCGCGGGCCAGGTCCTGCAGACCGGCCAGCCGTTCGAGCTCCGTAGCGTTCTGCGCCAACTCGGTCCGGACCCGCTCCAGCTCCAGGCGTTGCCGCTCGAACTCGCCGATGGTTTCCAGCCGGGCGCGCGCAAGATAGCCGTGCAAGGCCAGGGTGCGGCTGATCAGACCGGGATCGCGTTGATTGAGCAGGGCGCGCAGGCGCGATTCTACGCCGACCCGGTAGGCGATTTGGAGTTGCTCGGCCAGGCGTTGCCGGATCGCATCGACCTCCTGCTCAAGCCCTGTCAGCTCCAGGCTCAGCGTCTTCCGGCGCTCGTCAGCCTGGTCGAGGGCGGCGCGGGTTTCACGCAATTCGGCGGTTCGCGCCGCAAGCTGCCGTTCGGTGTCGGCAAGCCGGCTCAGTTCGACGTCACGTTCGGCGCGCTGCTCATCAAGTGCCCGAGTGATGCTGTCGATTTCGGCTCGCAGACCTTCCAGACGTGCCTGGACTGCTTCGGCCGACGGCTGATCTTCGGCAACAGCGGCTGCCGGCAAGAAACCGGTCGGCATGAAGCCGGTGAAAACGCTGACTAGCAGGAGCAGTGCCGCCGGGCCCAGCCGTCTCCCGGAGCGTGCCGGGTTGCAGCGGATCGCAAGCGACTCAGCGACGGGTTCCATCCGCGGCCGCCGACCGGATGCCGGCGGCCGCATCCGGATAGATCAGAGGGTGGCCGGTCATTGCAGTCGGGATGGGCAGGCCGAGCAGATGCAGCATCGTCGGTGCGATGTCACGCAGACTGCCGCGCTGCTCGATCCGGGCTTTCTGGCCGCGGTAGACCAGTGGTACCGGGTTCAGTGTGTGCGCGGTATGCACCTGTCCGGTGTCCGGGTCGCTCATCTGCTCGACGTTGCCATGGTCGGCGGTAACGATCATCTGGCCGTGGCATTGATCGATCGCTTCGATCACCTGGCCGAGCAGGACATCGACGGCTTCGACTGCGCGCACCGCAGCGTCGAAGATGCCGCTGTGGCCGACCATGTCGGGGTTGGCGACGTTGCAGACGATCACCGGCCAGGTACCGGAACGGATCGCCGCGACCAGCTCTTGGGCAAGTTCCGGGGCGCTCATTTCGGGCTGAAGGTCGTAGGTGGCGACCCTCGGCGAGGCGATCAGCTTGCGGTCCTCACCATCGAACGGTTGCTCGTGCCCGCCGTTGAAGAAGTAGGTCACGTGCGCGTATTTTTCGGTTTCTGCGATGCGCAGCTGGCGCAGGCCGGCTCGAGCCAGTACCTGTCCGAGCAGGTCCTGCAGATTGCTCGGTGGGAATGCGACCGCTACGTCCAGGTCGGCTTCGTAGCGCGTCATCGTTACCATTCGCGCCAGCCGCGGACGCCGTTCGGGATAGCGGTCGAACTTCGGGTCGACCAGCACGCGCGACAGCTGGCGCGCACGGTCGGCACGGAAGTTGATGAAGATCGCGCTGTCGCCGTCGTTGATTGCCGCACCCATTGCTGCGCCGCGGCCGATCAACGTTGGTTGGATGAACTCGTCGTTTTCGCCGCGGGCATAGCCGGCTTCCAGGGCTGCAAGCGCGTCTTCGGCACTGAACTGCGCGCGCGCGTGAGCCAGCGCCAGCCAGGCTCTGTGGATCCGCTCCCAGTGCTGGTCGCGGTCCATTGCCCAGAAACGCCCGGATATCGAGGCGATTCGGGTATTCGGGTGCTGCCGAATCCTTGCCTGCAGCTTCTCAATCGAGGCGCGCGCACTTCTCGGCGCGGTATCACGGCCGTCAAGGAAGACATGCACCGCCACCGCTCCGGCGTGGCGGGTCGCGGCCAGCTCGATCGCGGCGAGGAAATGATCTTCATGGCTATGCACTCCGCCGGCGGACAGCAGGCCCATGACATGCACTGTGCCGGCACCGGCCGCGTCGATGGTCTCGAGCAGTGCCGGGTTGCGGGCGAACTCGCCGTTGGTGATCGCACGGTCGATCCGGGTCAGTTCCTGGTAGACCACGCGACCGGCGCCGATGTTCATGTGGCCGACTTCGGAGTTGC
>Ga0210039_1001110_pt1 | contig 26105 bp, 28 predicted proteins | sample CryGeyCG2114_250_3_FD_185460 | JGI IMG/M metagenome (GOLD analysis project Ga0210039, IMG submission 185460) | Groundwater microbial communities from aquifer - Crystal Geyser CG17_big_fil_post_rev_8/21/14_2.50 (SPAdes) (version 2) | ecosystem: Environmental > Aquatic > Deep subsurface >...
TGACAAAGAGAATAATCAGAGAGCTATAAACCACAATCCTGACCCTTTTAAACAAGGCACCCATAAATTTTCCGGCCATGGCAGGGTCAAGTACTTTGTTTACAGTGGGCATGACGACTAAAAAATTAAACACCATCCCGCCAATCCAGGCGATGGTTGCCATCAAATGCAGAAAATCAAGAACCGTTTGTAAGATTGAATTATGTATCATCTGTGAATTTTTTAACGGTGCCGAAAATACAAAAGTTATTTGAAATGGCAATGGTTACTTTCCGATGCAGAACTTGGAAAATATCGAACCTAAAATTTCGTCTGTCGTGATGGCACCTGTGATGGTTCCAAGGTAATACAGCGCTTGCCTTACATCAATGGCTATCAAATCGGAGGGAACCAGGCTGGAAAATCCCTTTTCAACCTGTTGCAAGGCATCCAATGCACGCGACAAAGCTTCATAGTGCCGCGAATTGTTCACCATCACATCACTGGTTAAGCTGGTCTGTTGTACGATGGACACGAGTTTTTCTGTGAGTTCCTGAATGTTCTCCTTGCGTTTGGCCGATACAAACACGGTGTCAAGATCGAAAATTTCGCGCAGGTGCGCCGGAAGTTGACTCATCTGATCAATCTTGTTAGCTACCAGGATAAAGTGTTTGTTTTCATCCTGAATATATTCCTTAAACTCTTCCAGCATGGTATTAATCCCGTTTTTGTCCATCATGCTGATGTCGCAAACATATAGTATAATACTGGCTTCCTGCATCTTATCGTAAGTACGGGCGATACCCATGTTCTCAACGTGGTCATCTGACGTATGCAGACCGGCGGTATCGACAAACCGGAAACTATAGCCGTTAATGACATAGGTATCTTCAATGGAGTCGCGTGTAGTTCCAGGAATCTCCGAAACCAGTGCCCTTTCTTCATTTAAAATGGCATTAAGCAAAGTCGACTTGCCTGCATTTGGTTTACCGATAATGGCTACCGGAATGCCTTTTTTCAGCACATTGCCTGCCTTAAAGGATTTGATGAGCCACAAGAGGGTTTCAGTTATTTCGCTGATCAGTTTGAGAAACTCCTCTCTGTTGGCAAACTCCACCTCTTCTTCACTAAAATCGAGTTCCAATTCGAGCAATGAAGCAAAATGCAGGAGTTTTTCGCGCAAAGCATTGATCTGGTTTGAGAATCCTCCCCGCATCTGGTTGATTGCCATCCTGTGAGCGGTGTTTGATTGTGAGGCAATTAAATCTGCAACAGCTTCTGCCTGACTCAAATCCATCTTCCCATTTAAAAAGGCCCTTAAAGTAAATTCGCCTGCCTGAGCCTGACGAACTCCTTCATCGAGGAGTATGTGAACAATGCGCTCCTGAATATATTCCGAACCATGGCATGAAATTTCAACGACATCCTCACCTGTATAACTATGCGGACCCTTAAAATAAGTGATTAAAACCTCATCGATCAATACATCCTGGTAGGTTAGTGTGCCAAAATAAGCGTGATGGCTCTTGACTTGCTCCGGTAGTAATGGTTTTTTTTGATGGTCAAACAAGGCAAGTGCATGGGGCAAACTATCTGGTCCCGATAACCTGATAACAGCAATGGCACCGGTTCCAGGTGCTGTAGCAATGGCAGCAATGGTGTCGGATTTGTTTTTTGAAGTTTTCATCACAGTAGTGTTTTATTCTTATCCTCGACTAAATAACAAAAATAGCAAGTTTATTCGGCAATGTCTAATAAAACATATTACTTTTGACCTTCAAAATTTGTAAATGAAATTATCAGGTAAATGAGTGTATTAGTTAACAAGGACTCCAGAGTTGTAGTTCAGGGATTTACAGGCAGTGAAGGTACTTTTCACGCTTCTCAGATGATTGAATATGGAACCCGCGTTGTAGGAGGCGTAACTCCAGGAAAAGGTGGTCAAACCCACCTGGACAAACCGGTTTTTAACACGGTAAAAGATGCCGTAGACATGGCTGGTGCCAATGTATCCATCATTTTCGTTCCGCCGGCTTTTGCTGCAGATGCCATTATGGAAGCTGCCGAAGCAGGGATAGGGGTGATTGTATGTATAACGGAAGGCATTCCTACCGAAGACATGGTCATGGTGAAAGAATACCTGAAAGGGAGAAAATCGAGATTGGTTGGCCCCAACTGTCCTGGTGTTATTACCCCGGGAGAAGCCAAAGTAGGCATTATGCCGGGTTTTATTCACAGCAAAGGTCGCGTGGGCATCGTGTCGCGTAGCGGAACATTGACCTATGAGGCTGTTGATCAGTTGACAAAGGCAGGATTGGGTCAGACCACGGCCCTCGGAATTGGTGGCGATCCCATCATCGGGACCACGACCCGCGAAGCAGTGGAGTTGTTTATGAATGATCCCGAAACCGAGGGTATCGTGATGATTGGTGAAATTGGCGGTAACATGGAGGCTGATGCCGCATACTGGATAAAGGAACATGGAACCAAACCTGTGGTGAGTTTTATTGCAGGAGCCACTGCACCCAAAGGCCGTACCATGGGTCATGCCGGAGCCATTATTGGTGGTAAGGCCGATACCGCGGAGGCCAAGAAAGAAATTTTGACATCCTGTGGCATTCATGTTGTGGATTCGCCCGCAGATATTGGAAAAAGAATGAAAGAACTCATCGGATAATCAGGTGAAAATAGTTAAGGGGCTTGCAATTTTTTATTGCAAGCCTTTTTTGTTATGATTATTTGAATATTATTGTTATATCTTTGTGGTGGTTTACCTTATAAAATTGTAAAACTATGAAAACAATCCTTTTAACACTAACAGCCCTGATGGCAGTCTCCATTGTTTCTGCCCAGATTACCATCACCAACAACGCTTTGGCGTCTGCAGGAACCGAAATCCTGATGGCGTATGATTCCACCAATGCAGCACAGATTACACCCGGTGAACCCGGCACAGATAAACTCTGGGATTTCAGCGCTCTGACCGCTCTGGATATGGATACAGTGAGCCTTATGTTGCCATCGGATACTCCTTATGGGGATGCATTTCCCATGGCCAACTTTGCCATTGGCATCGTTTCTTCTGACTCCTATGCCTATTTCAACCGCACCAACAGCATACTTTCAAATATCGGAGTAGCCGCAACCGTTGAAAACTATGGTTTCGTTACCATGAGCGTGGAACCGCCCAATATCTATCTTGATTTTCCGGAAAGCTATGGCAATACTCGCCAGGAGCAGTACAGTATGCAGATTAAGATAGCGGATAATTCTTTACCCGGCGTGGACTCAGTTAAATACAAATCAAGCACCAGCGAGAACCTCACTGTAGATGCCTGGGGTACCATGGTGCTTCCCATTGGGACATTTAGCGCGCTTCGCCAAAAAGAAGAGAAAACAGTAAAGGACAGTATTTGGATGCATTTTTTTGGAAATTGGATTTTGCTCTCCAGCTCCGTTGATGAAATAGATACCTACAATTGGTGGACGGACGATGTTGGAGCAGGTTTTACACTTTGTTCCATTGATTTGGATCGACCGACCCAGGAAGTGACGAGTATTGCCTTTTTAAACAGCTATATAGTCGGACAAAACGAAATGTTGGCTGATCAAATTCATTGTTATCCCAATCCGGCTGATCGTGAGGTCATGATTACTTTTTCCGCAACAATGTCCTTACAAAATGTATCGCTGTATAATCTGTCCGGATCGTTGATGGAGGTTGACTCAGAAATTGTTCCCGGACAGGTGACACTGGACATTGATCAACTACCGTCAGGAACCTATGTAGCTTTATTGAGGTTTTATAACGGACAAACCATCACCACCAAAATAGCCAGGAGGAATTAAAAAAGGTATTTCATTCATGTTCGTTATTTTGTGATTGAACCTGATGGGTTAAAGGAAGAAATAGTCAGGAATCGATCATGATGCTCTCCAACATATTTTAATTCGAGGAACTTGATCATCTCTTTTGAACTCTCAAATATTACTCCATCTCAAGTCCCAATTCTTCTACCAACATTTCCTGTAGATCCTGTACAGAAACCAGGTAAGTTATTTCTCCGTGCATGGCATAAGCAATATTGCCTGTTTCTTCTGAAACTACCACTGCGATAGAATCGCTCACTTCACTAATACCGATGGCAGCCCTGTGGCGTAATCCGACATGGCGGTTTACCTGTTTTTTCGATACCGGCAAGATACAACCTGCTGCTTTTATGTGATTGGCCGTTATAATCATGGCCCCATCGTGAAGCGGACTGTTTTTGAAGAATATATTTTCAATCAGGGATGACGACAGGTTTGAATTAATCTCCTGTCCGGTTCTTACAAATTGAGCCAATTCGTTTTGTCGGGTGATCACAATAAGAGCCCCGGTTTTTGTTGAAGCCATGTGCTTGCATGCCACTAAAAGCGGGTCGAGGTTTATATCTGTTTTTTCTTTAAAAGCAAATTTAAGAAAGTGGAATTTTTTACCGTATCGGCGAAAGAAGTAAGGTGTTCCCAATGCCAATAAAAACTGTCGGATTTCGGGTTGAAAAATAATGATTAATGCCACCAGACCAACTGAAATAAAGGCTCCTAAAATCTGCGAAAGCAGCTTCATTTGTATGGCAGTAACCAGTTGCCATATGAGAAACAAGGCTACCAATCCAAGAAAAATATTGATGGCCACTGTCCCTTTTAACATCTTATAAAGTGTGAATAAGAGCACTGCTACCAGCAGAATGTCTACAAGGTCAAGTATGCGTATGTTGATAAAAAGCAAATTCAAAGGTTCAGTTTTTAATCAAAGATAATGAATTACAGACAGGACTAATGAACATCATTATAAACTCCTGTTTTTACGTGGCTGATTGTTTGTTAAGCCAATCGTACCATTGATCCATGCCTTCACCCGTTTTTACCGATAACTCGATGAATTCCAGGTGATGATTTACGCGTGAAGCCAATTCCCGGCACTTTTGCATGCTAAAATCAACGTAGGGTAGCAAATCGGTTTTGTTGATGATACATAATTGTGCCGATTGAAACATGGTCGGGTATTTAACGGGCTTGTCATCACCTTCGGTAGTACTGATGATAACAATGCGTTTGGCTTCACCTAAATCGAACAATGAAGGGCAAACCAGGTTGCCCACATTTTCAATAAATAGAATTGAGTTCTTCGCGACCTCTAACTTTTTTGTAGCCACATGAATCATTTTGGCATCCAAATGGCATCCGTTTCCGGTGTTTATCTGAATTACCGGAGCACCTGCCGCATCAATCCGATCGGCATCGTTTGATGTTTGTTGGTCACCCTCAATGATATAAAACTGATGGTTCAGCTTTTGTTCTTTAATGGTCCGTTCCAATAAACTGGTTTTTCCCGACCCGGGTGAGCTGACCAGGTTCAGGGCCACTATATTGAGGGCTTCAAAATATCCTCTATTGCGTTGTGCTGTCAGGTTGTTTTTCGAAAGAATGTCCAGTTCTAGCCTGATTTCATGGCGATGTGTATGATGGTGATCTCCCGTTTGTTCATGAGTATGGGAGTGTCCGTGTTCATGGTCATGATGATGATCCTCTGTTTCATGCTGGTGAGAGGCCCCTGGTTTGGTATAAGAAATGTGGTCGTCTTCGCCACAGCCGCATGTTCCGCACATAATAATGTTATTAATATTCAAATAATTACTGTCCATTTATTGATGGAAGCCACCGACTTGTGCCAACCCATCAATATCATTTTATTGTCGCAAAGGTAATAAATAGCATCAGCCGGCAAACTATGGCAGAATAGTTTGTTGAATTCCGGTGCCGTAATTTTAGAACATTGGTGCATCAATAACGAAGTATTATTCCAGATTGACAATGAGAACTATTGTCCATAAAATGTACATCAAGGAGTGTCATTTCCATTATTTGTATCAATTCTTGATTACGCGCTGCTGTTGACTTGGCTTCATTTAATCGCTATTTTAGCAAAAGTATTTATATAAAAATATCAACAATGAGAAAACACATTTCCATGACAGTTGAATGTCCACATTGTTTATCCTCTCTGATGGATGAAAAGGTACTACTTAGTGGTCATCCATCTGTAAAATTGAATGTTGTCTCTGTCGAAGACCGAGGAACCGTTAACCTGTGTTCTGTGTATGAATGTTTCGATCACGTATCTTCGTTGGAAATTAAAGAAGGCGAGATTGTAGATTTTTATTGCCCGCATTGCAACAAGGAGTTATTGGTTAACGAGGAGTGTAAACTTTGCGGAGCTCCCATGGTTTCCTTCGTTCTGCGTGTTGGTGGCCGTGTAACCATCTGCTCACGCAAGGGATGCTCAAACCATTATGTAGCTTTTAATGACCTGGCTACGGAACTTGCAAAATTTTACGAACATTACGGCGACTAGCAGATTCGAGGCAGTTGATGTCCTGATAACATATCAATGATGCGTTTACCACCAATCACTGTTTCGAGCCAGGCTATTCCCTGATGGTCGCTGGTGATTTCGCCAATAATGGATGCTTCTGTACCCAAAGGATGTTGCTTCATGCGTTTAAGTATTTCGCTAGCTTCGTCAGCTCCTGCTACTATGACTACTTTTCCTTCGTTGGCAACATAAAGCGGATCAAACCCAAGCATTTCGCATAGGCCCCGTACATTTTCTTTGATCTGTAGTTTGGTTTCATCAATTTTCAGTCCAAAGGATTTACCTTTTACCAGTTCAGCAACTACGGTTCCCAAACCACCACGCGTGGCATCGCGCATAAACCTGATCTGTTGGCATCCCGAAATGGATTCACTAATCAGGTGGTTAAGACAAGCACAGTCCGATTCAATTTTTGTACTGATATTCAGCTCATTTCTCGCTGACATGATGGCAATGCCATGATCGCCAATACTCCCGTTGATTATTATTTTATCTCCGGGACGTATGTTAATTCCACTACTGATGTGCTCATATTCAGAATCAAGTTGCCCAATACCCGATGTGTTGATAAATAGCTTGTCGCATTGGCCTCGATTAACCACTTTTGTATCACCAGTCACAATAAAAACACCTGCTTTTTTGGCTTCTTCTGCCATGGCTTTTACAATGGTTTCAAGATTTTCCATAGGAAAACCCTCTTCGAGGATAAATCCTGCACTCAGGTATAATGGAACGGCTCCAGAAACGGCCAGGTCGTTTACCGTTCCGGCCACAGCCAAATGCCCGATATTGCCACCGGGGAAGAAAACCGGGTCCACCACAAACGAGTCAGTCGTAAATGCAAGCTTTCCGGCACCAACATCAAATGTAGCCGAATCACCTTGTTGGCGTAATATGGAGTTATCGAAATACCGGGCAAACAGGTGATCGATGAGGTCATGCGTCATTTTTCCACCACTGCCATGACCCAAAAGTATCGTATCGTTTTTTTTCATGTTTCCATGTCGTTTTTTGAGATTACCTGTTATACATATAGTAGGCAGCACACGATCCTTCACTTGAGACCATGCAGGCGCCAACTGGGTCGGAAGGAGTACAAACAGTTCCAAAAAGTTGGCAGTCTTTGGGCTTTTTTAACCCTTTCAGGATTGGCCCACAAATACAACCTTTGGGTTCGATGGTTTTTTCAACTTGTACTTCGATCATTTTTTCGGCATCATGTGTTTGATAGTTTTCCCTGATCTTCAGCCCACTGTCTTTTAAAATGCCTAACCCACGCCACCAGTCATCCCGTGGTTCAAAAACCTCTTCCAACATCTGTTGTGCTTTTATGTTTCCCTCCGGTTTTACTACACGGGTGTATTGAATTTCAACTTTTGGTTGATTGTTTTCAATTTGTTGTACCAGCATGAGTATGCTTTGCATGATGTCAACAGGTTCAAACCCACTGATTACAACCCCTAAACCATACTTTTTTGGGATACCATAATAAATTTTTTCTCCGGTGATGGTACTCACATGCCCGGGTCCAAGGTATCCATTTATTTGCACTCCTTCGTCAATGAGGGCTTCCATGGCAGGTGGCATTACTTTATGGGCACTATAGACATAAAAATTGCGTAATCCGGCCATACTGGCTTTAATGATGGCGGCAGCAGAACCTGGCGCGGTGGTTTCGAAACCGATACCCAGGAAAACTACTTTTTTGCTTCTGTTTTCCTTGGCCACCATCAGGGCATCTAATATGGAATAAACAATTCTAATATCGGCACCAAGTGCTCTTTCTTTCTCAAGGCTTGATGTGGAACCCGGCACACGGATCAAATCACCATAAGTGGTAATGATAACATTAGAAAGACGGCAATAGGCAATGGCCCGATCGATATAGCCGCGGCTGGTTACGCAAACAGGGCATCCTGGTCCTGAAATAAGCTCAACCGAGGGAGGGAGTAAATCGGGGATTCCGAATTTCTGAATGGACATGGTGTGTCCACCACAGACCTCCATCAGTTTTACATGTTTGGTGGAGGTTTTTTTTATTTCTTCAGCAAATAGTCTAACAAGCTCTTTGTCGCGATATTCATCAATGTATTTCATGTTATCTAAATCAGATGAGTATTGTTATCTTTTTCTTCTTGATCCATTTGCTCGTTTAGTGTTTTAAAATCATTAAAGGTTTTCAAAGATTCCATGGCATCCTCCTCATTCAATTTCTGGAGGGCAAAACCAGTGTGTATCAATACGTAATCACCTACCTGGACTTCGCCACGGGTAAGCAATTCGAGGCTGGCTTTATAACTTGAATTTCCAACGGTACAAATAGCCAGATTGCCATCAATTTCATCTACTCGTGCTGGTATACTTAAACACATAAGTCCAATTTAAATAACTATTATTAAAGTCGGTTATGCAGTCTACGTTGAGCTGCGATTGCTAACTGTCCCAACGCAATTCCACCATCATTTGACGGAACCTGCTCCTGAGAATAAACAGCAAAATTACAATCTTTTAATTTGTTTTCGGTTTTTTGAAGTAGCATTTTATTCTGGAAGCTGCCGCCGGACAACACAACCATATTGGTGTTCAATTTAGTACGCATGGTTTTAGCCGTTGTAACGACCACTTCGACCAGGGTGTTATGGAATTTACCTGAAATTTCCCCAACTGAAATGCCTGTGGATAAATCATCCAAAATTTGTCTGAAAAGTGGTTTAAAACTAATAGATGAACCGGGAATCCAAGAATAAACCGAATCTGTATATGGGTCAACAACGGCTTCAAGTTGCATGGGGGCTTCGGCATGATAGGCTGCATGACGGCAAATGCCCAGTAAAGCGGAAACTGCATCAAACAATCGTCCAGTACTGGAGGTGAGCGGCGTATTAATTTTATTGTTTATCATCGAAACCACCACATTACATTCAGTCTTATCAATCCCTTCTAAAATGAACGGGTATTCCTCAAAAATTCCAGTACCAAAATAATGAACTAAATAGGAAACCATCATTCTCCATGGATGTTTGGTAACGGCATCACCTCCCGGTTGTGGAATATACTCGAAATGGGAAAATCGTTCAAAACCAAGCAAATCCCCATAAAGGAACTCCCCTCCCCAGATATGACCATCGGTTCCCAGCCCGGTACCATCGAAACATATCCCGATCACTTTTTCAGTCAAACCGTGTTCTGCCATGCATGATGCCATGTGGGCATGGTGATGTTGCACCAGTATAAGCGGGATATTCATTTCTTCAGCATATCGTGTGGAGAGATAATCGGGATGTAGATCAGCAACAGCCAAAATAGGAACAAAACGAAACAATTGACTAAAGCGTTCTATGGATTCGCTATAGAAATCAAGGGTTTCCATATTTTTTAAATCTCCAATATGTTGGCTCATGATGGCTTGAGTTCCTTTCCCTATGGCAAAACAATTGACAAGCTCGGCACCTGCCGCAAAGATCCCTTCCATATTGAGATTGAGATTAACAGGCGATGGTGCATAACCTCTTGATCGCCGTATAAGTCGCGATTTGCGATTCACAACAAATGCTACTGAATCATCAGTTCTGTTAACTATTTCACGATTATAAAAAATAACAGCTGCGGTTTTATCTAAAAATGCCTTGATGCCTTCTTCATTTTGTATTATGATGGGTTCATCGGAAAAATTACCACTGGTGAACACCAGAACATCACTGTTCATTTGTTCAAAAAGCAAATGATGAAAAGGCATATACGGAAGCATGATTCCCACTGAATTAAGCCCCATGGCCACTTCACTAGGGATGGTTCCCAGGCTGGTGGCCAACACAATAGGGCGGTGCCAACTTGTTAATAATCGTCTTTCTTCCTCACCAAGGATAACAAATTTTTCGGCAACAGTTAGGTCTCGTACCATGAGCGCGAAAGGTTTTCCTTCCCGACATTTTAGTTCACGCATTTTTAAAACAGCCTCACGGTTTAATGCAGCACATGCCAGGTGAAACCCTCCCATTCCTTTAATAGCCAGTAGTTTACCTGAATCAATCATCAGGGCTGCCGCTTTTACCAATTGAATAAAATCAGTTATTTGACCGTGTTGGGTTAATAAGGTGTATTTCGGACCACAGTCGTTGCATGCTACGGGTTGTGCGTGAAAACGCCTGTTAAGGACGTTCGTATATTCATCCCGGCAAGTAGGACACATTTCGAAAGGAGCCATCGTGGTTCGTAACCTGTCGTATGGTAGTGATTTGATAATGGTAAATCGCGGACCACAATTGGTGCAATTGGTCAAAGGGTAGTTTATTCTGTGGGGTTGATGTTTTAAATCATCTAAACAATCCTCGCAAACGGCTATGTCGGGACTCACTTGTGTAATTTCATCAGAGTTTGAACTGCTCTTTATTATCTTGAAATCCGGATAGTTTTGAACAGGAAGCCTTTCAATATTTATGGAGGTGATGTTAGCCGCCACAGGAACCTGATCGGGTAATATATTAATAAAGGAGTCGACTTGCTTTTCTAACCCCTCAGCCACAATGATCACCCCTGCATTTGTGTTTTCTACCGTACCTTTAATCAAATGATTCATCGCGATTCGGTAGATGGCGGGTCGAAATCCAACACCCTGCACCAACCCTTTTATTTCAATCTTTTTAGTGACTATCATTTTCCTCAATTACACCGGCAAAACTAATTTAAATTGATTATAAATTTTCATGTGTTAAACAATTAACAGGATAAAGGATTATCTTTGCTGTTAATTATTTAACAATCAAATTGTAATCTTTTTTATTATAAAAAGTAATTATCAATGAAGGACAGAATTATTGAAATCATCAACAAATACAATGGAGACAGCGCAAGGCTGATGGATATTTTACACGATATTCAAGCTATTTCCGGATATGTTGACAAAGCGACCATTGCAATTTTGGCAGATAAATTAAACCTCTCGGCGGCACAAATCAAAGAAACGGTATCATTCTATCACTTTTATAGCGACAAGCCGTTAGCTAAAGTGAACATTTACCTGAACGACAGCGTTACCGCTAACATGAACGGGCGTAAAGAAGTGCTTAATGCCTTTGAGGAAGCCTGTGGAATTAAAATCGGCGGGGTAACTACCGATGGAAACATTGGTTTGTTTTCGACTTCCTGTATCGGGATGAACGATCAGGAACCTGCTGCCATTATCAACGACAAGGTATTTACTTGTTTAACCCCTTATCGAGCCAAGCAGATTATCAACGGTTTAAAGCAAGGTCAGCAGGTAGAGGAATTGATGGTGGAAGCATGTGGGGATGGAAATAATGCACTTCCTGTGATCAATGCCATGGTATATAATAATATTCGCCGCAAAGGTGCTTTGTTAAACCATGATTATCCATTGTTTACAGTGATAAAAGACATCTTGCCAAATACCTCGGCAGAGGAAATCATCGACATCGTTTCGGAGTCGAATATCAGGGGTAGGGGTGGTGCCGGTTTCCCAAGTGGTTTAAAGTGGAAATTTGGAAGCCGGGCTAAAGGAGAACACCGCTATATTATTTGCAATGCTGACGAAGGAGAACCTGGAACTTTTAAGGACAGGGTGTTGCTTACCGAGTATCCTGAAATGGTTTTTGAAGGTATGGTCACAGCCGGGTATGCAGTTGGCGCTGATGTGGGACTACTCTACCTGCGCTACGAGTACAAGTATTTGCTTGCTTATCTGAATGGTGTGCTCGAAAACATGCGTAAGATCAATTATCTGGGTCAGTCGATTGCGGGCATAGTGGATTTTGATTTTGATATCCGAATCCAACTGGGTGCTGGCGCCTATATTTGTGGTGAAGAATCTGCCCTGATCGAATCTTTGGAAGGAAAGAGGGGAGAGCCACGTGACAAGCCACCATTTCCTGTCGAGAAAGGCTACTTAAATTTGCCTACTGTTGTAAATAATGTAGAGACATTGGCTACCGTTGTAAAAATTATTAAAAACGGAGCAGCGTGGTATAATCAATTGGGTAATAAGGATTCTGTTGGCACCAAGTTACTGAGTATATCCGGCGATTGCCGTTTCCCGGGCATTTTTGAAGTGGAATGGGGACTGAAAATTAGTGACATTCTGGATATGTGTGGGGCAGATGAGGTACAGGCCATACAGGTAGGTGGACCTTCGGGTGCTTTGATTGGAGAAAAAGATTTTAAACGGGAACTGAGTTATTCCGATTTGCCTACAGGTGGTTCGATGATTGTCTTCAATAAAAATCGAGACCTACTAACTGAAGTTGTACTTAATTTCATGAATTTCTTTATTGAAGAATCATGCGGCACCTGCTCAACTTGTCGAAATATGCCCTATGTGCTGCGTGGAAAGCTACTGAAAGTGATTAACGGACGCGGAGTTAAAACCGACATAGAGGATATGGTCAACTGGGCCAATTTACTTAAAGTCAGCCGGTGTGGTTTGGGGCAGACAGCCGCCAACCCCATTGTTTCCAGCATCAGAAACTTCAGGCATTTGTATGATGCCCTGGTTCAAAAAGAGATTGAATATGATAGCGGGTTTTCGTTGGAGGCCTCTGTACTTGAATCATGCAAAGCAGTCAGGCGCCAGCCGCTTTTTCATCATAACGCTTAATATATTAATATCATGACCAATAAAATAAAAATTAAGATAGACGGTAAAGAAATCATCACCGATCAGGGCAAAACCATTGTTGAAGCTGCTCATGAAAATGGTATTTTTATCCCGACCCTGTGCAATTTTGCTGGGGCCCTGCCCAAAGGGTGTTGCCGAATGTGTACCATTAAGATCAACAACAGGTTTATGACTTCATGTACCACACCTGCAGCACATGGGATGGAGGTTGAAAACAACACAATTGAAATTAACGACTTCCGCAAAGGCATCATCGAATTGTTGTTTGTAAGTGGTAACCATTTTTGTCCATCATGCGAAAAAAGTGGCAATTGTGAATTGCAGGCTCTTGCCTATCGTTACCAGATGATGGTTCCCCGGTTTCCATACGATTTCCCCATAAAAAGTGTGGATGGATCAAGTCCTTACATCATTAAAGATCAAAATCGGTGTATCCTTTGCAAGCGCTGCATAAAAACCATCAAGGATGAACATGGACGCCATTATTTCGCGTTTAAGGAGAGAGGCCATAAGTTGGAAGTATTGCTTGATGAGAAAATGGGCAAAGAAATATCCAGTGCCCTTGCAAAAAAAGCAATGGAAAATTGTCCGGTAGGTTCTATTATTTATAAGGAGATTGGTTTTGAAGTCCCAATTGGCCAGCGCAAATACGATCATAAACCAATTGGCAGTGAAATTGAAAATTAATTTTGAAAATTAAAAAAAATGGAAAAAAAGATCATAGCAACTACTTCACTTGCCGGATGTTTTGGATGTCACATGTCGGTGCTCGATATTGATGAGCGTATCCTCGACCTTATCGAACTGGTTGAATTTAACAAATCCCCTGTTGACGATATAAAGACTTTTACAAAGCCTGTGGATATAGGCATTATTGAAGGAGGATGTTGCAATAGTGAAAATGTAGAAGTGCTCCGTAGTTTTAGAAAAAATTGTAAAATACTGATTTCATTGGGAGAATGTGCTATTATGGGAGGTTTGCCTGCATTGCGCAATGGTATACCCATCGAAGAATGCCTGAATGAAGCTTATATTAATGGGCCTACTGTTGGATTGAACACCCAACATATTTTGCCCAATGACGATGAGTTGCCCATGTTGCTCGACAAGGTGTATCCATGTCATGAAATAGTAAAAATCGACTATTACCTGCCTGGATGCCCGCCCCGAGCCGATTTAATTTGGGATGCTCTTGTCGCGCTGATTACAGGAAGTAAATTGGACCTGCCTTATGAAGTTATTAAATTTGATTAACCATTTGAAAAAGATTGAATTATGCCAAAGAAAATCACTATAGAGCCCGTAACCAGAGTTGAAGGACACGGAAAAGTAACAATTCAGATTGATGATGCCGGGCAAGTTCGCGAAACCAGGTTACATATTGTTGAATTTAGGGGATTTGAGCGCTTTGTACAAGGCCGACCCTATTGGGAAGCTCCCGTGTTGGTACAACGTCTTTGCGGAATTTGTCCTGTTAGCCACCACCTGGCGGCTGCCAAAGCATTGGATGTGATCGTAGGGGCAGGAACTGGTATGGGATTAACTGCTGTTGGAGAAAAAATGCGCCGCTTAATGCATTACGGGCAAATCTTCCAATCGCATGTGCTTCACTTCTTCCACCTTTCTTCACCTGACTTCTTGTTTGGAATTGATGCCGATCCTGCCATTAGAAATATCATCGGCGTGGCAATGCACCACAAAGACTTAGCCGTTCAAGGGGTTATGATGCGTAAATACGGACAGGAGGTCATTAAATATACTGCCGGGAAAAAAATTCACGGAACAGGTGCAATCCCTGGTGGCATCAATAAAAATCTGAGTATAGAGGAACGCGATATTTTACTCCATGGGGCCGATCCGCTCAATGCAGATAAAATGGTTGAATGGTCAGTTGGTGCCCTGGCTTTTTTTAAGGCCTATCACAAAAATAATAAGACTCTGGTTGACACTTTTGCAGAATTCCCATCCAACCACTTAAGTATCGTTCGTGCCGATGGTGCAATGGATCTTTATAATGGAGTGCTTCGCGCAGTTGATACAGAAGGAACCAGAATCCTGGATGATGTGGATTGCCAGGATTATGACAAGTATATTGAAGAAGAAGTCCGGAATTGGAGTTATATGAAATTCCCTTACCTGAAACACCTTGGAAAAGAGAAAGGCTGGTATCGGGTGGGTCCCTTGGCAAGACTTAATACTTGTGATTTTATCCCAACCCCTCTTGCCCAAATGGAATTTGAAGAGTTCAAAGCCTATACCCATGGCAAACCAAACAACATGACGCTTCATTATCATTGGGCACGATTGATAGAAACCTTACATGCCGCTGAAGAAATTAGAAACCTTTTGAAAGATCCTGATCTTCAGAATGAAGACTTGGTGGTGAAAGGTAAAAAATCGCATAGGGGTGTGGGTGTTATCGAAGCTCCTCGCGGAACCCTGTTTCATCACTACGAAATAAACGACAACGACCAAATCACCATGGCCAACCTAATCGTTTCAACTACCAACAACAACCAACCCATGAATGTGGCAGTGAATTATACGGCTAAATCATTCATGAACGGACAAAAAGAAATTACCGAAGGTATGATGAATGCCGTAGAGGTTGCCATCAGGGCTTATGACCCGTGTTTAAGTTGTGCCACCCATGCGTTGGGACAAATGCCATTGGAAATGACCCTTGTTAATGAAAATAACGAAATAATCGATTGTAAAACTAAATAATCATGGAACCCAAAAAAAGAGTACTGGTTTATGGCTATGGAAATCCGGGTCGTCAGGATGACGGAATTGGAAATGAAATGGTCACGATGATTCAAAAATGGATTGAAGCACACCACCTGACCTGTATGCAAACCGATAGTAACTATCAGTTGAATATTGAGGATGCGGAAAAAATATCTCAATGGGATATTGTGGTTTTTGTTGATGCTACCAAAGAACAGCGGATTAATGAGTACAAGTTTAAAACTGTTGAGCCTTCGGAGGCTCAGGTGGAGTTTACGATGCATGCTATAAGTCCTGATTATGTGCTGCATTTGTCGCAATCGTTGTTTGGAAAATCTCCCGAAACTTACGTGCTGGTAATAAAAGGCTATGAATGGGAATTGAAGGAAGGGCTCACGGCCAATGCCAGGTTAAATTTGGAACAGGCATTTCAATTTCTTACCCGTCAGTTGGCCGGTTGGGCGCTAATCAAGAAAAATTTACCTATAAGTATGCTGAAATGATCAATATTTCGACAACCTACATGGGACTTCATTTGAAGAATCCTCTTATTGTTAGTAGTTCAAAACTAACCGAGGATTTGGAGAATATCAAGTTATGTGCTTTGTACGGCGCAGGCGCTGTAGTTCTAAAATCGATATTCGAAGAACAAATCAGGGCCGAATCCGAAGCTCATGTGCGAAAAAGCAATGAGATGTATTACTGGTATCCGGAGGCAAAAGACTATGTCATGGGGTTGTCTCTGGAGGCAAGCCTGGAGAAATACCTGGATTTTGTGAAAGCCGTAAAGGCCAGTATTGATATTCCTGTAATTGCGAGCATAAATTGTACATCGGCTGTTGAATGGACCAAGTTTGCCAAGTCTATCCAGGATGCCGGAGCAGATGCATTGGAACTGAATATCAGCATTTTTCCATTTAATGCTTCACTTAAAAGTAGCGAAGTAGAAGACCAATATCTTAAAATATTGGTGGCAGTTAAGAAGGAGGTGAGTATCCCGGTTTCCATTAAACTTGGAAGTTATTTTACCAATTTATGCTCTATGGCCTCTCAATTGGTCGAAAATGGTGCCCAGGGGTTGGTGTTATTTAACCGTTTTTTCAGACCTGATATCGACATCAATACAATGCAGGTAATTACCGACAATCATTTTTCGCAACCTGAGGAACAAAACGTACCGTTGCGGTGGATCGCACTATTGGCTGGAAAAGATATTGGATGTGACCTGGTGGCTTCAACCGGGATTCATTATCACACCGGAATGATTAAGCTGTTACTTGCAGGAGCCACCGCAGTTCAGGTATGCAGTACACTGTATATAAATGGTATTCCCTATATCGAAACAATTCTGAAGAATCTTCAGGAGTGGATGTTGGTGCATCATTTTAATCAGATCAGCGATTTCAGGGGCAAAGTGCTTCAGGATGATACAACTTCGGCATCATTCGAACGCATTCAATTTATGAAACGCGATTTTGAGGATTAATTAATACGTATTAACAAATCAGGAATTCAGGCGGTCGCATGGACATCATCAACGGATGGGGTTTGTGCGGCTGTTTTATTTACCGGATTTTGACCTACTTTTGTTTCATGAATCGGTATTTTATAAAACTGGCTTACAATGGAAGTCGCTATCATGGCTGGCAAATACAGGAGAATGCGCATACGGTACAGGCTGAGCTCAATCAAAAACTGACCTTGTTACTGGGACAAGAAATTAATGTAGTTGGATGCGGGCGAACGGATACCGGGGTCCATGCCAGGGAATTTTACGCCCATTTTGAAATAGAAGGAACTTTGGATCAACTTTCCGACACCACCTATAAATTAAACAGGTTTCTTCCTGAGGATGTGGTAGTTTTCAACATTACATTGGTACCTGGCGATTTACACAGCCGGTTTAGCGCCATAAGTCGTACTTATCGCTATTATATCAGCCAGCAGAAAAATCCCTTTACACTTGGTTTAAGTTATCCATATTATAGAGCCTTAGATATTGATGCCATGAAAACGGCCTCTGGTTTTTTATTGAATTTCAGCGACTTTACCAGTTTTTCGAAATTGCATACCCAGACTCAGACCAACTTGTGTAAAATTACAGAGGCAAGGTGGGATGTGTTTGGCGATCAACTCGTTTTTACCATTACCGCCGACCGGTTCTTGCGTAACATGGTGCGTGCCATTGTGGGCACCTTGGTGGAAATTGGCAAGGGAAAGTTAACAGCGCAGGATATGGTCACCATTATTGAGGCCAAAGACCGAAAAAAAGCCGGATTCTCGGTGCCTGCTGAAGGCCTTTTTTTAGAAAAAATTGATTATCCCATCGCAATAATTTAATTCAGGGTTTTATGAGTGAAGCTACTATTTCGCTTACCGGACGGATTTTGTGAATGTCCTCAATGGATGTTCCTGCAACCCAAACGGTTTTATAAGTAGCTTTTGAAGCCGCATGCTCAATCGTTTTCATGCCCCGGAAGGCAATAAGCATTTTGATGTATTTTTTAAGGTATTTGTTTTTATGCATCAACCTGTTTAAAAGCCCCTGTTTGTTCCCAAGCGATTGCATATAAGGTGTGTTGATGACGGTAAGAGGAGTCCCCGAAATTATTTTCGTCAGGATAATGTCACTTGCCGAATATTCAACCAGTGCTTGTTTGTAATCCTCTGATACGCCTGCTTCAATGGAAGCGATGAATGCGGTTCCAACTGATACCCCATCAGCACCCAGATCAAGTGCCTGCTGCAAGCCTGCCGAAGTTGCAATGCCACCGGCTGAAATTACCGGAATACTTAAGTGCTTTTTTAATAAAGGTATCAGCTCTTCTGGTTTCATATTACCTGCATGGCCACCCGCCATCGAACTCACAGCAATTATGGCATCTGCACCCAGATCGGCCACTTTTTTGGCGTATGATAAATCTACTACATCGCAAAATACTTTGATGCCCAATGGCTTACACAAATCAATGGTCTCTTTCGGATTGCCAAGTGAGGTAATGATAAAACCCACTTTTAGTTCAGCACAGGTTTTGAGTTGTTGTTTGTATTTAATATTCGATTTGTTCACAATGAGGTTTATGCCAAATGGCTTGTCGGTTTGCCTTCTGATGTCTTCTATAGCCTCACGCAAAGCTGAATCGGTCCGGTAATTGAGTGCCGGAACCGCAGCCGTGATGCCATTTTTTAAAGCAGCAACCATCATTTGTGTATTGGTCACCAGAAACATGGGTGCCATTAATATGGGATATTGAGCACCTAGTGCTTCGAACAAGGGATAATGTTTTCTCATTTTGGATACATCTTACAAGGCAAAAGTAAGAATCATAGTGATGTGGTGGCTTTTTTCTGAAAATACTTATGGACCTTTCCAAATCGGTTAAAATGTGTAGAATAGAATAATAATTTACTCGTCATCATCGCAAATAACAAAAAATGCCTTATATTTGAGGCGATTAACCTATTCATTTTTTAACTCATAAAACCTAAAAAGATGAATTCTTCACGAACATTTCTGATGGCTGTGGCACTGTTTGTTGTCATTTCCTGTTCTAAATCACCTACTGAACCCGATACTATTTTTACAGTGAAGTACAGCATTATTTCCGGCGGAAATGTACAGATGGATACCATCCTGTATAAGAACCTTCATGGTGAAACGATTACCATAAAAAAGGAAAATAACCTGAATTATTGGTTTACCTCATCAAATGGTTATGATGCCGGCTTGTTTATGTCGGGCGTTATAAATGATGGAACCGTAGAGTTTAAATTGCAGGTCATGAATGACAACCTGGTTGCCTATGCGGATAGTTCCTTTCAATACTGGAGCGATTCGATGAAACCTTTATCCTTTAGATACGGCGCGTCAAAAATGTTCATTACTTCCAAGTGAAAATCTCTACATTCTCCAATTGGTTCTGATACTTCAAATCTGGTTGCATAAATTTTCTCCATTTTAGTACCAAAAACATCGGGGTCGGGGAAAAAAGAGAATCAAAGGGATAGGAGTCGGACTCAAAGATAGGAATGTGAGAATAAATCTGTTATTTTTTTTTAAATTATATGAAGTGCGATTGTATCATTGTTTATATTTGAACTTTAATAAAATAACCGTAAACAACCCTTAATTTAAATCCATGAAAAAAATTACTTACTTTACCTTGTTTTTAGCAATCATCAGCTTCATGTCTTGTTCCAAATCCAGCAGCCCACCTGATGTTATTTATACTGTTAAGTACACGGTTACCTCTTCCGGAGATGTTCAAATGGATACTATCCAGTATAAAAATATATCGGGCGAAATGGTGACCAAAATATCGGAACCTAATTTAGATTATACCTTTACATCTCCCAACGGATACAATGCCAGTCTCTACGTTTCAGGTAATATAGAAAATGGGGAAGTGTTTTTTAACATGCAGGTAACCAATTCAACAGGTACTGTTTATATTGATAGTACGAGTTGGAATAATATCAATACCGGCGCTTCATATCAATTTAAAAAGAAGGCAGAGGCCTATTATTCCAGCTCGAAGTAGTTTGACTTTATATTTGTTATGTATTGAAAATTAAATAGATATCATAGATCAGATTAGATTAAAAACAAACAAGTGAATAAAACACAAGCCCGCCAATTTAATACCAGTGGGATTGTATAGTTGACTGTTAATGTCACAGACCAAAATTAGACTTTGCCAAAATGGACAAGACTAATTTTTATGCTATCTATTGCCCATAACCTATAAAGTTTTTGTTTGACTACCGTTGTTTGCGCTGATAATAAACCTACTTTTTTTTACACATTAGAGGTGTAATCAGAGAAAACCACCATGATGTCAAAATTTCATTTCATAAAAAATGAGTTATCTTTGATAAATGAAAACGAAAAAGGAACATATTGATTTTTGGCTAATTCAAGCTGATGATGATTGGGCAGCTGTTGACACCTTATTCAAAGGTCAAAATTACTTGCAATCATTGTTTTTTGCACATTTGGTGATTGAAAAAATATGTAAAGCATTATGGATTAAGCACAATGAGGGAAATGTACCTCCCAGAACTCACAATTTGATTCATTTGCTTTCAACCACACCTATAAAGCTGAAAGATGACATGAGTGAATTCATGTTGAGTTTAAACCGATTTCAATTGGAGGGTAGATACCCTGACTATTTGACAAAAATGCATCATATATGTAATGAGTCATTTACAAACAAAATGATTGGTTAAACAAATAAATTACGATTATGGTTACTAGAGATAGTGCAATAAATACAGCTAGATTATTCGTAAATGATTGCCAATTAAATGGATTGACCTTTCATAAGGTGTTTTTATTTGGTTCAGCAGCAAAAAATATGACACATGAGTGGTCTGATATTGATTTGTTATTAATTTCTGACCAATTTAGTGATAATGTTTTTGAGAATTTAAAATTATACTCAAAAGTTAATATTAAATATCCTGTTATTGAGACTCATCCTTACCCAACAAAATATTATTATGAGGGAGATGATTTTATTAAGGAGATAAGTAATGAAAGCATAGAAATATTGCCTACACCTGACCCGCAGTTATAAACCCGGCCACGGGACCTCCTTCCCAGAAAAGAAATTGACAAAAATTTCGATACTAAATATTTCCCAAATTTCGTCTCCAAAGTGTAACCAATTATTTTTCGATCGTCTTTTAATCAGTAATTTGAAAATGATTAAGTCACTAAACATACATCCCAATCAGGAATTGATCAGGGCCTGTCAGCGAAATGACAGGAAAGCCCAGATGATGTTGTATAAAAATTATTATAAAGCCATGTATCACACCGCCAACCGCATTTTAGAAAATCCTGTAGAAGCCGAAGACGTGATGCAAGAAGCTTTTATTGACGCTTTTCAAAAAATTAGTCAGTTGAGCGATGAGCAGAGTTTTGGTGCCTGGTTAAAACGGATCGTCATCAACAAAGCCCTTGATGTGATAAAACGCGAGAAAACAATTCAGACTTACCGGGAGATGATGCAGCATGAGATTTTTACGGAGGCGGAATTTGATGACCAGGAACCCGACCTGCAATATCAACTTAGAGAAGTCCAATTGGCTATGCAAAATATCCCAGATCAATATCGGATTGTTTTGTCGCTGCATTTATTCGAGGGTATGGACTATGAAGAAATGGGACAAATCCTCAATTTGGAATACAACAATGTGAAAACAAAATACTCGCGTGCCAGGCGGCGATTGATCGGGGAAATTCAGAGACTACAAAACCAACAGGGGAAAAAGGAGGTGTGGCATGTGGAAAATTGAAAAATATATCAAAGAAAACAAAGCGCATTTTGAAAATCAGGAAGCTCTTGAGGGCCATGAACAGCGCTTTTCAATGCGACTCAGGAAATTGAACAGCCATAAAAAAGATACCCGTCGAAATAATCTCTGGTTAAAAGCAGCAGCATCACTCTTGCTCGTGGCTTCAATTGTTTGGCTCACGATCGAACCATTTAAGGAGGGGAAGGCTTCTTCGGTTGAAGTGACTATGATTGAAATACCGGACGATTTGCAGCAGGTTATTTCATATTACGATGGTCAATGCCGCATAGATGAGGATGAAATAAAGGAAGTCAGGCAGGAAAATAGCAGTACTACCACCATCAATCAGGTAGCTAGAAAACAAATTGAAAAGTTAAATGCCAGGCTACTCAGTATTGAGAAGGAATACATGAAAAATCCCGGAAGTGAGGCAGTTAAAGCGGCCATGGTCAACACACAAATAAAAAAAGCCGAAATTTTAAATACATTAAATAATGAAGCACGCATGGCATCGCAAGGGTATCGTGTGGGAGAACCCTATACACAATTTTAATCCATTTTAAATCAAAAAAACCATGAAAAGAAAAATGACTACTTGTTTCGCAACCCTGGTAGTGCTGTTTTTCGTTGGAGGGCAGCAGCCTCTCCAGGCCGGTGAAACCATCGAGAAGGTGTTGGTCGAAAAACAATTTGATGTTAATCAACAGGTGAATTTGACTATTTCGCATGAATTTGGCAAAGTTTATTGCAAAAATTGGGAAAAGCCGGTGATCTCCATTAAAATAACGGCAAAGGCAACTGCGCGTAGTACAGAAAAGGCCAACGAGGTGATTGACAGAATCATTACAAATGTTTCAGGAAGCCGAAGTGAAGTGAATGCTTCCTGTAAATTGTCTTCAGCAAAAGGGAACAATAGTAACCAACAAATTGAAATTACCATGGAGGTGATGATGCCAAAATACGTAAACCTTGACTTAAGCCATAGTTTCGGATCGGCCTGGATTGGGGAGGTGACTGGGAATGCCACCATCGAAAGTCAATACGGCGATCTGACAGCCACCTCATTTACAGGCCCGACAAATAAAATTGAAGTGAGTTTCGGGTCAACCACGATAGACGTATTAAGCAATGCAAAATTGGAGGTCAGTTATGGTCGTATGAAAGTGGAAAAGGCAGGCGATATCAGCCTGGAGACCGAGTATTCTGATGCCTTTTTCGGGCAACTTAATAAGGCAAAGCTTGAACTGGAAGGAGGTCAGTTCGAGGCCAAATCAATGAAAAATATTGAGGGAGAGTCGAATTTTTCAAACATAAAAATTGGAAAATTGGAACAAAGCGCCCGCCTTGAGATGAGTTATGGAGGAATTGAAATCCAGGACTTAATGCAGGGGTTTTCAAATATTTCACTCGAAACCGAATTCAGCAGTGCTGAAATAACAATCGATCAGGAAGCCTCGTACCAGCTTAGAATCAATTCGGAATTTGGTAGTATTCAATTTCCAGAACACAAGACAGATGTGTCAAAAGATATCCAGGATATTTCTGACCGGCATATTGAGGCTGTCGTTGGTGACAAAAGCAATGCAAGCGCTCTTATAACCATCAATGCAAGTTATGGTTCCATTAAAATAAAATAACCTTTAACACAAAATGATCATGAAAGCACAAATTAATAAAAAGTTTTATATTATTCTGACATTCATCGCAATGTTGATTGTAACCTCATCTTCGCTACTTGCAAAAAATAACGTCGATGTATTGACCCAGGATCGCCAACTACCTGTTTTTACATCCATTAAACTGGTTTGCTCTGCCGATTTGATCATCCATCAGGGAAATGACCAGGTGGTAACGGTTAAAGCCGATAGCGACATCATTGGTTCTGTTGAAACCAAAGTTGAAAATGGGACCTTGATAGTGGACGTTAAACGCAACAATTACTTTAATATCCATGTGATGGAGGTTCATATTACCATGACAAATCTTGAAAAAATCAAGAGTTTGGGATCGGGAGATATAGAGTTAGAAGGTGGCTTTAAGACTTCAAATCTGATTGTGTCGTTAAGTGGATCAGGTGATTTTCAAGCCGACTTGCAGGCTCAAAACATGGAATTGGAAATAAATGGATCGGGAGATGCCAGGTTCGGAGAGGTACGCGGGTCGTTTAAGTTGTCCGTGTCGGGAAGTGGGGATGTGGAAGCCGATGGACTTCAGCTGGAAACCTGTATGATTAGCAGTTTCGGCAGTGGTGACATCTCCTTGTCGGGAAACTGTATCGATTTAACCATGTCGCAAATGGGATCGGGCGATATAAATGCTTACGGATTAAAGTCGGTAAATGCTACCGTAACCAACACGGGCTCAGGGGATATGGTCGTTACCGTGGCTGAATCGTTGCAGGCAAAACTCAATGGGTCCGGCGATCTGACTTATCAAGGCGATCCTGCCAAGGTAAAAGTAACCGCCAATGGCTCGGGTGAGGTGTATAAGAAATAGGTATTGGCCTGTAGTTACAATTAGCGAGTTACCTATACACCGTTAGGCTGGAAGCTGTGGATGCAATTGGAACATCCACAGCTTTTATTAATTCGCCTGATTTTGATTTTATTCCTGAGCGGTATGTTGATCAAAAAAACGATTTTAAATCCTTACACCGTGATCCACTTAAATTGGTAAGGTATTTCAGGGGTTTTCATCCGCTCAGAAATACGTTGTAACCTGGCTGGTAACCCCATGATATAATCCCGGGCTTTTTCGGCTGAATCGTTTAACTCACGCATGCTGTCGATATTCCATTCTTTAATCAATGAGTTCATGATGTCGATATAATCATGGGTGGTATAAACCATGGTACGCTGGGCGGCGTCAGAAAAATGAGCAAACAGCTCGCCAATTTTCCCACCCGACTCTCTTAAATAATGTGCAGGCATGATGATTTTCTTTTTCATCATATCTTCAAAGGCCAACATCATTTCGCTGGGATCGAGCTCGAAAATTCTTGATACAAAGTGTTTGTAAGCACCAGCATGTCGGTTCTCATCGGCTGCGATAAAACTGCACATCTTCGCCAAATGGGTGTTCCCGCTTTTCTTGGCAAGCAATGCCACCCTGCGGTGCGATAGGTTGGTGGCCAATTCCTGAAAACTGGTGTAAACAAAACTTCGATAAGGATCTTTTGCGGTATGAATGTCCACTCCATCGTTAATCAGGTGCTGGGTAGAGATTTCTACCTCACGCATGTTTACCCTTCCGCTGAGGTAGAGGTATTTATTAAGCAAATCGCCATGGCGGTTTTCTTCTGAGGTCCATCCGCGTACCCATCGTGACCAGCCTTTTCTATTTTGTTGGTCAACTCCTTCTATGTCCATTAACCATGCTTCGTAGGTAGGAAGAGCCTCCTCAGTGATGGTGTCGCCAATGAGTACGGTAAGTAAGTCATTGTCGAGTTCTCTGGCAAGTTCTTGTATCTCTTGTATTTCGTTTATAAATTGAGGACTGTTTGAGTCAGGGAGCAATTCTTGTGGTTGCCAGATTTCTTCGATGGGTTTTAAGTACTTACTTAAAAATGTGTCCATCGATTTTTCAAGAGTTTGCATCACTTCCTGACGGATATTTAATAGTTTCATGTAGAATGATTTAGTTTTGCAAAGATACTATTCTTATTCATTATAAATAAGCAACTCTTTTTATTATAGGTTTTTTATGAGGTTCTCCAGGCGGGAAGTTGATTGATCGAGAGGGGATTGGAGAGGTTTAGCTGGTACAGGAGCTTTTGGATCATTGATTCCGGTCAATGGATGAAGACATTTCGAGACTAAAAATTGGCTTAATTTTGATTATATTTTGTCACGATTGCATTTTGGATTAAAAATCGGTGTTCTTTTACGATGGTCATAACTTATTCCGAGATTCGAACACATTATGGTGAATGAAGATGTGAATGACATCTTTAAAATCCATTTCACCTCTAAAATCGAAATTGGTTGTTCAACAGGCTGAATTCTATATTCCTCCGCTCTTTATGCCTCATGCTTACTGATG
>Ga0210039_1001117_pt1 | contig 25953 bp, 42 predicted proteins | sample CryGeyCG2114_250_3_FD_185460 | JGI IMG/M metagenome (GOLD analysis project Ga0210039, IMG submission 185460) | Groundwater microbial communities from aquifer - Crystal Geyser CG17_big_fil_post_rev_8/21/14_2.50 (SPAdes) (version 2) | ecosystem: Environmental > Aquatic > Deep subsurface >...
GGTTCTATTTCACAAAATGCTAAGTTTTCATATTGCTCACCAAATACCATCTTGGCAGCAAGAGCAAAACCACCTATTCCACTAAATAAATCTATATGTGTAAAATGGTCGGCAACATAACTCGCAACTGTACCCGACACTAAATTATCTTCGGCGTTTTTATTTTTAAGAGTCTTTTTTATTTGTTCTTTCATACTTTTCTTTCTATGCCGTGCGGGTAAGTTGCCACAGCCGTTATAATTTAATTGCTAATATTTTTACAAAACTTGGCTTTATCGGATATCGCTTAAAATTTTTTTCCCTATTGGGGTTGTGAATACAATGCCTTGAGCTTGTTTCTTTTGTATTATAAATAAATCCACACCATTTACATTTACGTTTCATTTTATTCTCGCAATTAAATTATAACTAAGCAATTAATTTGACCGATTAGCTCGGTCTGGTTATTAAATTTAGTTTTCAATTCAAGTTCTTTCATTTTATCTTCAATCACTTTATCAATGTCCGCAAGTTTCACAATAACTCCGACATCAAGCGGACACTTACATGTCGTCCCTGCAATTATTTCTAAATTTTCTGTGGCTTTTATCCCACCACACTTATTACAAGCTTTCATATATTTCTCCTTTTATTTTCGTGCCGTTTATGCAACATTATAAATTTTTCCTTTTAAATAATATATTTCTCATTGTCATCCCCGTAATTTTATATCCTATATTAATCAAATAATTGGGTATGGCTTTTTGAGACGGCAAGATACATTCAGCCAATATCCAGTTGGGATTAAAAGTCATTGTTTTTAATATCTCTAAATCAATTCCGTCAACATCGATATCAAGCAAATCATAATCTTTATAATCTGCGATGCTTATTGTTAACGCTTGTATAAACTTATCTCTTGGTCTAAACAACTTAAACCGTCTAATCTTTCTAATATCAATACAAATTCCACTCCATCCGTTTAGATATAATAGGTAAGTGTTGCTCCCCTTGATCGGTGTGGAACAACCTATGTCTAAATATTTACCGATGTTTGGCAGTTGTGCTAACATCATTTTATCCTCCCCCTCGCTGCTGCCAAACAGATTTATAAATTTAATTATTTTTTTCATATAATATTTTACTAATATATTCTCTTATAATTTGTTTTGCAACAACTCTAAATAACAAACTAACGAAATCTAAGTCTGTTTTATATTTAAGCTTTTTGATGTTCTCACAATTTTTAACACTCGCCAAGTATTCATCAAACTTAGCGGTTAAACCTTCAGCAATTTTTTGCATAACTATTTTTCATTTAAATATCTATAAATAGATTGCCAACCATTTAGTTGGCTCTCTGTAGTCTTTATATATACGATCAGAGATTTATAGTCCGCTTCAGCTTTGTCTTGATTTAACTTTTCGTTAAAGCAAACTCCTTTAGCGACCTTCTCAAGTATAGTCGCTGGCAGTCCCTTAATCTCAATGCCTTCAAATTCACTTATTGTTTCATTGCGAATTTTTAGAATAGTTATCGCAAGTTCTTTGTCATAGAGGGCTATGGCTTCTGCTTTTTTACCGCTTCTTTCATTCAAAAACTTTTTAGCTTTTTCAAGCTCATTGATTTTTTTTTCTATTTCTGATGAGACGGTTATTATGTCCATCATTCCCCCTTTTCGTTTTCTTTTTTGATTTCCAACTTCCTGTTTTCCTTGATTGCTTTTGCAATCCTTTTTTCGTTGGGTTTTAGCTGTGACCACCAATGTTGTAATAACTCCGTTTCCTTTATTCTGCTTACTTCTTCTTTAAAATCTCTTTGTTGCGACCTTTCTTTGGGCGCAGGAATTTCCTCCTGCTTTAATGTCTCTATTTTTTTTGGACCCTGTTCATCTGCCTGTAACATTTCATCATCGCCGTAAACACCGCTCAAATCTTCCGGCGCCATCATTCTTAAAACGGATTCCTCCGCACACTTCTTAATCATTGTTTGCTTAAATCTATTCCAGAAAGCATTGGGTGTACCGTCGCTTTTGCGTTGTACATATTCTTCAAAAGGAAGTTCATCATAATATTTTCCTCGATCTTCAGTATCAATTTCACAAATACCGTATAGGTCATCGCTCCTTTTTTCCACCCATCTTTTGTAAGATTTAATTTTGCAATTCCTTTGCGCAATCACTCGCATTCCATCAATACCAGCTTGTATGGTATAAGAAGCAACCCATTTCCCGAAATTATCTTTTGATTTTCTTTCAACTAAATGTATCTGTCTTAACATTGGGTCGAGCTTTTTCTTTTCACAAACGGCAGCAAAAAAATCTACTTGTGCCTGCGGACAGCTTGCGGGAATTATTTTGTTTAATTCCAGTAATTTTATTTGATCTTCTGTTAATAACTTCATTTCATCTCCTTTCTTTTATATTATTTATCGACTTGTCAATATTTTTTCAACATTAAATTTAACGCCGGGGATTGCTAATGTTCCTTTTGTAGCCTGTGCAACTTTGTTTAAGGCTGATATATTTGCTATTAAGTATTCTCTTGGAATTAAGTTAATATCGATAACCTCTGCACTCCATTGGTCTCTATAACTAACTCCTCTTGGTGTTTCAATCTGCGGCGCAACCACCGGGGCTATTGTCGGGATAACGGTCTCTTTTTGCATTTGAAGCTCTTCTGCTTTTTCTGTTTTCCCGGATGCTTCCGCTCTCGCTATCTTTTCATCAAGTATCTTTTTCTGCCTTGCAGCTTCTGCATCGGCAAGTTTTTGTAAACGTGCTTGTTCTTCCCTTGCCTTGCGTTCCTGCACATTTGTATAGGCAATCATTAAACTTTTAATCTTAGATTCAGCTTTTTCTAATAATTCTAACGGAGTCTTAAACAGCTCCATAACTGTTTTTTTTGCAATATCGATGGGTTTTGTTATTCCTTTGCGCTGTGAATCAAGTTCTTTATATCTTGATTTTACCTCCTGTAATATGGTTGATGCAGTTTCATAATCTGATTGATTAGAAATTACCAATTCTGCTTTTTGGCAAAGTGCCGGAACATCACTTGTTTTTTTTTGTTCCTTTACGGTGTCAATATTTACTAAAATGTTACTCGTTTTAATGTTACTCATTTTACACTCCGCTTATAATTTGTGATTGTTAATGCACTTAAAAATATATTTTTATCATTTATATTTTTGCACTCTTCAACTTTATAGTTATCCTTGTTTAGATATACAAGATATCTTTTTTTAATTTGATCTTTTTTTGTTTTATCTTGATTATAAAGAAGCTCATAACCCGCTGTCTGGATTGAGCTTACTTTTTGTTTAGTCCCTGATTTTATATCAACAAGGGCTAAATCATCCCCTAAGCAACCAACACGGTCAATCCTACCTGCAAATTTATACAATTTATGGAAAAGCATAATCTCAATATATGTCGGTATAAAATCATAATCATTACGAAATTTAACCCAGCCATTTAAGTAACCACTCAATGTTGGGTGAAGTTCTGCAATGTCTAATGTCCCTTTGTCATAAAGCTCGGTTGTCTTATGTACTTTGGTACCAAACAAAGCTTTTGCTTTTAGCACTTCTTTATCAACCCATTCAAGGTTGATAAGCCCTGCTTCTTGTAAGACTTGTGTGACGGAAGGGATTTCAGTTCCGTCTAAAAAATATTTATGGTCTTTTTCGGTAAAATTTTCTTTCATTTTATTTTTTTTGGAGGTTTGTGTTTTTTACACTTAAAAATTTCTCTATCTAATTTATTTATAAGATTATCATAAATCTTAATTTTCCTTAATCTCTATTTCTTTCGGTTCAGGAACAGGAACTTTTTTCAGGAAATTCTGATAAAAATCACAAAGGTCTTTTTCAGCACTCTCGAAACTTTTGCCGCAGCAGTAGTGTTTAATCCCTATGTCAGAGACGCCGCATACCCAAAAAGGATTGTCGTATTGCGGTTGAAATGAATATGTTATTTTAATTTTCATTTTTTCCCCTTTGCATTTTCAATATACCAGGCATTTAAAAGGTGCTCTGGATCGAGCAATATTTGATTGGTTTTTAATAACAGGTTCTCTGCTTTATCCAAATCTCCTTCTCTTTCTAAGAGAAAAACCTTGAATAAGGCAATTTCGTCCTTCATAAGGACGCTTACATCTCGGAGTCTTCGGGATTTGTGTTCTAACTCATCGATCTCCCATTCTCTTCCATTGTTTCCACTATAAAAATCTGTGAATAAGGCAATCTCATCTTCCAGGAGCACATTTGCATCCCAGAGGTTTTTGACCCTATATTGTATTTCACTGATTTTCCATTCCCCTGTATTGCTGCTGGATTTCAGAAGCGCAAACAAAACAACCCCGAGAAAAACACCAATGAAAATTCCTAAAATTAACATAATTATCCTCCTGAGATTCTATTCTCTTTTTTTGTTATGAAGATATTGATTTTATTTGGCAGTGTCGTTTGCGCCGTATCTGGACGCAAGGCATCCCAAATCTGCTGTGGGTGTTTAACTCGAAAAACACCCGCCAAACTTTTTTGTTTAATTCCAAGTTTTTTTAGTCTTGGGTTTAGATTATAATCGTTCATTTTATCTCCCTATTTTTTTCTTATATTTAACTTAATAAAAAAAATATCATTTGTCAAGATAAAAATAAAAATATTTTTGTTTGTTTTTTGTTTTGTTTTTATTATATTGCCAAGAATTATAATAACCAGGAAAGACAAAATAACGCAGTTGCGGTTAAGCGGTTTGCGAACACAAACAATAACTAATAAAAGGAAATGAAAATATGAACACACCAACATTAGAAGAAGCCAGAAAATTAATTAACGAATATGGCGTTGATGAAGATGGGTACATAATGAAAAATATTGAGCAAGATATGGATGGAGATAATAGTATAACATTAAGCCGATATTTTAGAGAATGTATTAACCTTGTTGTAAATGTAGGGATGCAAGCAAATCCGCTTGAACCGCTTGTTATGTTGCGCTCTTTAGCTAAACAACTTAATAAGTGGGCTGATGAAAGTAAATCAGGCGGATGGAGTACACATCAAGTTAAACCAATGCAAGAAAAAGCAGCAGAGATATATCAATTATTAGATAAAGTAGAAAGAATCGAAGCGTCAACATAACGATTTTGTGGCTAAGCTGCTGCCCAGCACAACAATGATTTATAAAAGTAATTAACTAAAAATATTTAGAACACTTAATTAGGAGAATACAATGAACAAGAAACTAAAAACGGGACAACAGACCCAAGAATCCAAAATAGCCGAATGCGAAAAAGCAGCCAGCTTGAGGCACGGGTTATATTTTGATGATCTTAAAAAATACTTCCCTAAAAGTTTTAAGTTAGTTATTGATAGTTTCCAGATTGATGATAGTCTTTTAGAAATACGTTACCATTCAAACGATTGGTTAAGACACGATTTATTTTATTTCTTTGATGCACAAAATATTTATATAGATATATTCACCGATTTTTATATGAATCCAGCAACATTTTGTTATTCAATCAGGCGAAGGAATAAAAACAGAATTACATCTGGCAATATTATATCAAGACCCAAAGCAGAACAGCTTGCATTTGTAAAGGCTTTTGAAATACTTGAACAAAAAATATAACTACTTATTAAGCTGAACTAATTTGATTTTTAAATTAATTATTATATATTTGTAATAGGAATTTGAAGCGTAAAAATGAAACCTAAAACAAGAAAAAAAACAGCCCCTGAGACACAGCCTTTGGCAAACCTATTTGCGCTTTGGATTCCTCTGTATTGACGGGGCTTTTTATTTTGAGATGTACTAATGGCGAACAAAAATCAAGAAAATTATATCGAGTTTCTTAAAACAAAAAAAAGAACTGTAGGAGCTGTTGGTAAGGCTGTTGATCTGAAAGATATAAATTCAGTACTCTTTGATTTTCAAAAAGACATAGTCTATTGGGCTACTAAAATTGGTAGATGCGCAATATTCGCTGATACCGGATTGGGGAAAAGTTTTATGCAGTTGGAATGGGGACGGTTAATGGGTAATAGCTGTTTGATATTTGCGCCATTATCTGTTGGCAGGCAGACCATAAGAGAAGCAAAGAAAATAAATATTGCTGTTAAATATATCAGAGATAAAAAAGAAATTACTAAAAATGGAATTTTTATAACTAACTATGAAAATATAGATAAATTCCAGAATATTAAAATAGATAGTATAGTTTTAGATGAAAGTTCGATACTAAAAGCTATTGACGGGACTACGAGAAAAAAGTTAATTGATTATTTCACAGGCATAAAATATAAATTATGCTGTACTGCGACCCCATCCCCAAACGATTACACTGAATTAGGAAATCACGCTGAGTTTTTAAATATATGCTCAACAGCTGAAATGCTATCAACTTATTTTGTGAATGCAAACAAGGAAAGTGAAAGAGTCACCGGTTCGGGTGAAATAATAAGAATCAAACACTCAAATAAAAATGGTACACAGTGGAGATTAAGGCATAACGCTCATAAAGATTATTTTAGGTGGCTATCATCTTGGGCAATGGCTATAAGGAAGCCATCTGATTTAGGGTACAAAGACGACGGATATGTTTTACCTGAATTAAACATCATTCCATTGATAGTTAGGTCTGATTATGTTCCTACCGATGAGCTATTCTTTTCGGGGTTAAAGGGGTTGAAAGACCGAGCAGCGATTAGAGATTCAAGTGCAATCGGAAAAATTGAAAAGATAAAAGAACTAACAAATAATAAAAATCAATGGGTTATATGGTGTGGATTGGGGAAAGAATCATCATTAGCAAAACAGAATATTGACGGATCTATTGAAGTTAAGGGAAATGATGATGTGGAATATAAATCTAAAAGTTTTGAAGACTTCCAGGATAATAAAATCAGGGTGCTTATTACAAAGGGTAAAATAGGTGGGTTTGGAATGAACTTTCAACAATGTAGCAATATAATATTCTTTGGACTAAATGATAGCTGGGAAATGTTCTATCAATGTGTGCGGAGATGTTATCGGTTTGGACAGAAAAAAGAAGTAAATGTTTATATAATAATTTCTGAATTAGAATTACAAATTTATGAGAACATAAAAAGGAAGGGTGAGATGGCGGAAAGAATGATGAACGGACTAATCGAAGAAGTCAAGGGGTATGAGCTTGAAAAACTTGGTAAAAACAAAAATCTAAAAATAGATTCTAATTATCAAGAGGACACAATCACGACCGATAAATATACTGCTATGCTCGGGGATTCCTGCAAAAGGTTACCCGAAATTAAATCAAAGTCAATTCACCTAAGCATATTTTCACCCCCCTTTGCAGACCTTTATACATATTCAGCAACAGACCGGGACTTAGGAAACTCAAAAGATTGGGATGAGTTTTTTAAACATTATAAATATATAGTCAAAGAATTATTAAGGGTTACTATCGATGGTAGAATTAGTTGTGTTCATACATCTGACATTCCGGCAATGCAGGGCAAAGATGGATATATTGGTATAAGAAATTTTCCTGGCGCAGTAATTAAATGTCACGAAGAAAATGGATGGATATTTCACGGCAGGGCAATAGTAACAAAAAACCCACAAGCACAAGCGATAAGGACACATTCAAAGGCTTTATTATTTGCTCAACTTAGGAGAGATTCAAGTGATTCACGTCCTGCATTATTAGACCATATACTTATTTTCAAAAAACCCGGCAAGCCTGAAATTCCTGTTAATCCAGTTAAAAATGGTGAAGTCGATAATGAGAAATGGATAAATTGGGCAGGTGGTATCTGGACTGGAATAAGCGAATCAGATACTTTACAATATACAACGGCAAGAGACAAGGACGACGAAAAACATATTTGCCCCTTGCAATTAGGGACTATTGAGAGATGCATAAAATTATATTCAAACCCCGGAGAAACTATATTGACTCCATTTATGGGAATTGGTAGTGAAGCATATCAGGCTATTAAGTTTGGTAGAAAAGCAATCGGCATTGAATTAAAACCGTCTTATTTTAGAATAGCAAAACAGAACCTTGCAAATATTGAAAACGAGCAAAATCAAGAAACATTATTTTCTATTTAGTCCAGTTTTGACTTTTAAGTAAAATATTATATATTTGTAATAGAAGCTCGGGAGAACTTATGAAACCAAAATCAGCCCTTTTAAATTGCAGCCAATTTGAGCATCCTTGCTCTGCCTGGGCTTCTCTGCATTTATCTGGGCTGAATTATTTTGAGGATTAAATAATGGCTATCTATCGGCAAATCCAAACAACCTACTGGCAGGATAAATTTATTTTAACACTAACGCCTGAAGAAAAGTTCTTTTATATCTATTTGCTTACAAACAGTAAAACTAAACAATGCGGAATTTATGAACTTCCAATAAAAATAATTGAAGTAGAAACCGGCTATAATCGGGAGACGGTTCTTAAATTATTAAACAGATTTATAGACCATAAAAAAATAATGTATGATTGGGAAAACGAAGAAATTGCTTTAAAAAACTGGTTGAAACATAATAATTATGAAAATAATCCTAAAATACAGAAATGTGTGGAAAAAGAGCTAACAAATGTTAAAAACGAAACATTTTTTGAGTTTATGGGTTTTCCAGATACCCCTTGTATAGGGTATCACAATAAAAACAAAAATAATAATAATAATAAAAATAAAGAAAATAATAATCATATAGATATACATAAACTCTGGATAAGCACATTCGGAAGAAATCCTAAACTACCAGAAGTAGAGGTGACTGAAGATTTAATAACTAAATTTGGGTACAATAAAGTTTACCAAATATTTAAACAAGCTACGCTGGATGGATTTAATAAAATAAAAACTTTAGTTAATTCCTTAGATGAACAAGGAAATATTAAGCCAAAACCAAAAATAGAATGGAACAAAAACACTGGGGTGGAAACAATTGACCACATCTAAACTAAACAGCCCGGAGATTGAAACAGAAATATTAGGAATCATTTTATCTAATTCAAAGTCAATCGAAACAGCAATAGGGTTATTAAACCCGGATTGTTTTTATAGCCTATGTAATAAAACAATTTATCAGGCTATGTTACATCTTTATTCCGAAAACAAACCGATTGATGTTGTCAATCTTTATGAATACGGAAATAAGTCCAGGCTTAAAAATATACTTGCGATAAGCAGTCTGATATCTTCACCACTTATTATGGAAAATCGGTGCAAGATTTTGGTAGAACTTTGGATGAAAAGGCAAATAATAAAATCTTTAAATGAGGCATTAAAAAACGCTAAAGACGAAGACCCTTTTGAATTATTAAATTCAATGAGCGATACTATTTATAGAATTGAAAATCATTTACAGAGTTTATCAGAAGAAAAAACGATGTATAACGATTTAGATAAAGTTTTTTCTGATATAATTAAAAAAATGAGAAACAAAGAGCCTGAAGGTTTAATGAGCAAAACATTTCCTTCATTGAACAACGCAACTGGTGGTATAATGCCTACAGATTATGTTATAATCTATGGAGCGTACAAGGCTGGCAAATCAACAGTTGCTGAACAGATAATGTTAGATGTTGCGTTAAACACTAAGGCTGTAGGACTGTTTAGTTTAGAGATGAGCAAAACAGCATTATATCACAAAGCTCTTTCAATGCGTACCGGGATTGATTATATGAAACTTAGAAATCCAAAACACTTTGGATTAAGCGATGAAGAACTAAAATCATTTGCAGAAAAGACAAGAGAAGTTTTCAGTAAAACAAAAATTTACATTGCAGATAAAATATTTGATATAGACCAAATTATAGCAAAGATGAAATTATGGAAACGCAAATATAAAATTGAACTGTTTGTAGTTGATTACATTGGTCTTTTGGAATCCTCAAGAAATTATGAAAAGAGATATTTGGCAATAGGTGACTTTTCACGGAAAATGAAAAACACAGCTAAAATGCTTGAAGTGCCGATTATAGCGGTTTCGCAAGCTAATGACGATAACAAAACAGCCGAGAGTAAGAACCCGGCACGAGATGCTGATTTTGTAATTTCGGTTATAAAACCATTTGGAACGCCATTAAAAAACATCAAGAAAAAAAATGGCAGTCTTTTCACTTTTGATGAGTCGCATTTTTTAATAACATTAGAAAATTCACGGCACGGATTAAACCGACAAAATTTTGTTGCAGGATTTGTAAACAATAATTTTGTTGAGTTGGATTTAGAAGGTGTTGATGGATGTTTTATTTAAATGAAAAAAGGAGAAAAAAAATGAAAAAACAAGAAAAGAAATACGGTGTACGCTATTACCCGTGCCCGCAAATACTTGAACCACAAAAATTTATCCCCCCTCAAGACCTGGAGGAAATTGATTGATGAAATTAGAAAAATTAAAAAAAATATTAAAAATATGGCAATTTATATGAGTGAAAAGGAAATAAAGGTAGGGCGTTTTCTTTTTAATCAAATTTATCTTGGTGATAGTTTGGATATTATAAAAGATATCCCGACCGCTTCGATTGATTTGATTTTAGAAGATATGCCCCTACCACTGAAGCATACAACAGCGTGCGAATGGGATGTTAAAATTGATTTACAACTTTATTGGGAAACGAGACTTAGAATTTTGAAGCCAGCGGGCGTAGTTATTTTAACAGGTAGCCAGCCATTTACAAGTAAATTAGTGATGAGTAATTATAAGATGTTCTATAAGATGTTTAAGTATGAATTGATTTGGGAAAAGAATTATAGGGGTGGATTTATTTTAGCAAAAAAGCAACCAATGAAATATCACGAAAATATTTTAATTTTTACGGCTGGCGGAAACACTTACAACCTCCAGTTTGAGGATTATGCGGAAACAACAAAAGTAAGATTTAAGAATGACGGCAAGATCAATAGTAAAAAAATGCAAGATGTAAATTATAATAATGAAATACAGGGAATAAAAAGAGTGGCTGCCGAGGTTAATTTAGGAAGGGGAGCATACCCCAAAAGCATACAAAGGTTTAAGGGTGTGCCGAATTGTAATGGATTGCGTAAACATCCAACCCAAAAGCCCGTTGGCTTGTTTGAATATCTTATCCGCACATACACAAATGAAGGAGATTTAGTGTTTGATGGTTTTGGAGGATCGGGTACAACCGCTATTGCTGCATACAAAAGTAAACGAAATTTTATAGTAATAGAAAAAGAAAAGAAATATTTTGATTTAGCTGTGAAACGGTTGGACATCGAACGGGCACAGCACACGATATTTTAATGAGGCATAATGAAAAAAATGGAAACTACAACAAGAATGCATATAGAACTTTATCAACAAATGAGAATTGCTCAACATTTTGATTTTGATACTGGATTTGAACTACTAAAAGAATTGTTTGCAATGCGAAAAAAAGTAGCCGTAGAAATGGATAAAAACTATACAGAAGAATTAAAACAATATTTCCATTATATCAATAATAAAATTGGGTTGTTTTTAGGCGTATAACCACTAATTAAATAGGAGGAAATAAAATGAAAAGACCTATACGAAGTAACTACAAATACTGGACGGGAACAAACCGGTTTAATGAGATACAGTATGCTAATGATTTGGAAAAATATATTTCTGAATTGGAAACAAGGCTGAGCAAGGATGATAAGCTATTAACTGAGAAGTATGAGCCTTACTTTGGCTGGTGCGATGTTAGTGGTTGTAAAAATGAAGGCGCAAGCGGTGGATGTTATTGGAAGGAAACAGGCTACTGGAAGATATGCAGTACACACGGTCAAATGGCGATGGAAGGGAAACCACAGCCGGAAATGAAACTGAGGGCTGTTAAACGAGAAAATAGCAGAAATAAAGTAACCGGGTATTTACCATTAAAACGCCGATGGAAATTTTAACTAAATATGATGATTTTTTAAGGAGGATTAAAAATGCAAATTAAATTAGACGCCGCTGACATTGAGTTTTCAAAATACATTAGACTTAGAGATAAAAGGTGTTTGAGATGTGGCTCACAAGTTAAAATCAATCCCAGAGGTCTCCCGATTTCTCATCAAGCATCCCATTATTTCGGTAGGGGAAAAGAATCTACAAGATTTGATCCAGAAAATGTAGATTGTTTATGTTATGGTTGTCATCAATATTGGGGGTCTGTTGATAGAGAGTCATATAGGGAATTTAAAATAAAACATCTTGGCCAGAACAAATTTAAGCTCTTAACTCTTAGAGCGAATCAAACGGTGAAAAAAGACCGTAAATTGTCTTTAATAAAAGCAAGTGAGTTGTTAAAAACAGTTCGGCTAAAAACTGCAAAGTTTACGGTTAATAAAAATATATCTTATTAAAATTAAAGAGGTGCAAAATGTCAAAAATTCAAAATGTAATTGACCATTTAAAAAGGTACGGTAAAATAAACGGCAAACAAATAGTTTATGATTACCACCTAAACTACCCATCTTGTGTGATTAGGGACATAAGAGAGAGAAAAAACCTTAAAATCAAATCAGTTCCTGTAGCAGGGACTAAGTTTGTTGATTATTGTTTAATCCGAAATACAGAACTTAATGTGAAATTTTAGAATAGAGACGATAAGGTGCTAAGAAATTGTGTAAACCAGAATTTAGGGTTGCACGTTTTGAATTGTGCTATCGGCGCAATACCTGTGGGAACATTATTTGAAAACAAAAGAGGAAGATAAAATATGGACTTCAGCCTGTTTTGCTGATGAGGAATAAACTTATAAATTTAGTGTAAGTTTTTTTCTCCGCAAAAACCCACCCCGTATAAAATTCTGGCAAATTATAGCTCTTCTCAGAGCTATCAAACCAGCCATATTCCCCAAGCATTTCTTGGCTTGTTTGGTAAAAGAATTCGGGATATTCTTTTATCGAAACCCTTTTAACCTTTTTTGCATTTGCTTGCAAAAATTTGAGTTTTCTTTCTTCTAAATTTTTCTTTTCTTCTTCAGCATTTTTAGAAGCTGTTTTTGAAAGGTTTAATTTTTCAAGGTAATCATTCCAATTAGAAGCAACATCACAAATTTCCTTGGCGTTCAAAAAATAAGTTTTCTTCATTCCACCGCCGTAGGATTTTGGCAGTAATCCGGCGTGATGCCATTCCATATTTGGGGTTGCATATTTTATCACCTCCCGGACTGTATCAACATCCAGTCCGGTTGCTTTTTTGAAAAGCTGCGTCGCTTTACCAAGCGTTAGCTTTCCTTCGTCATCACAAGCATCCTCGTGACGGTTGCTTGCAAACTTCCCCTCATTTAACCCTCCCCCGATGTTGAAATTATCGCACCATTCTATTTTGTGATAATTTTCATAAATTTTTTTTAATTTTTCTAATTTCATTTTTTTTAGTTTAAAATAAATAAGGCAGCATAGCTGCCTTATATCACCTCCATTGCACAAATTTGAATGTGGAGGTTTTAACTCCATCTTTTTCCTCAACCACTCTTTCGGTGGTTGGGAAAATTGGTTCACGGCCTGCGTTTGACAGGCGTGAAATTACAGAACAAGTCAAAGAGTACTCTCCTTGAATTGTTACTGTATGCTCGGGAAAATCCTGAGCAATCTGGCAGATCAAGTCATCTGCCAAATCTATTACTGCATCTTTTGATAAAGATGCAGTAATGTCTGGGAACGGAATGTAATCAATTACATCCCATCCCTGTTTCTGATCATCACTCCACTTATCTGGAGGATGATTTGAAATTACTAAAAGCTTTTCTATTTTTTTCATTTTAACTCCTTTTTTATTTAATTTCTTTGTAGGTAACTTTGTTAAAATTACCATTTCTATAACTATATTCTTTTTCCCCCTCCAAATCAATGGTTTTTATAATTTTTATGAGCTCCCCTTTTCTGTAAACGCCGAAATTTTCTAAGGCGATTACTTTATATTTTTTTTCTTGTTTTTTCATTTTAGAACTTCTTTTTTCATTTTCTATTTAATTTCTTTAAACACAATATAACACAAAACAACACAAATGTCAAGTAAAATCGGTATGAAAATAAAAAATATTTTGAAAGCGATTTAAGCGAGGATAATATAATTATACTCAATGTGTAAGGTGGTTATGGGTTAGAATTTAAGCTAAATTCACAACATTTGAGCAAAAATAGCTTAAAAACGCACTTTTTTGGATGATATAATATATGGGCCGCCTCGAGATCGTGGCTTGTAGTGCATATACGCAAGCCGTATATAGCTTGTTTTATTAAAATTTTTGTCTTAAAAAGGAAGGCGAGGCAAAAAGTCAATGTTCGGTAGATATTACCGAGAATTATTTGTATCTTAATTTGTATTTTAATTAAAATTTAATATTTTTGTAAAAAGTAGAATAAGATTCTGCGTTGTTAGTTGTGGTTTGATTTAAAAGATGGAATTAAGAAATTTAATTAAATGATAATGAATCAAGGCTCAAAAAATATGATTGCCGATCAGAAACCTGTACGCCTAAAAGTGAGGCAAACAAAAGAAGAAATAAAAAACAAAAAAAGAATATCAGAAACAATAAAGAAATTTCTGAACAGAAAATTGTATGATTAATTGGAAACTTAAAAAAATAGCGGTTTCCGATTTAAAAGAGAATTCTAAAAACCCAAGAAATTTAACAGTTAAAGGTTTAGACGATCTTGAGAAATCTATATCTAAATTTGGAGTTGCCGAACCACTTGTTGTTAATACTGATTTAATAATTTGTGGAGGACACGGACGCAAAAAAATTTTAGAGAGATTAAATATAAAAGAGGTTGATTGTTATTTTCCTTCAAAGAAGCTTACAAAGAAAGAGTTTGATGAACTAAACATAAGATTAAATAAAAATATTGCAGGAAGTTTCAATTTTGATATTCTTGCAAATGAATTTGAACTGCCGGATTTGTTAGAATGGGGATTTGAAAAATTTGAGTTAGGTATGATTGATGAGATAGGATTTCCCGAATTAAGAGACGGAGACAAAGAACCATTTCAACAAATGACATTCACGCTTGCTGATAAACAGGCCGAAATAGTTCAGGAAAGCCTAAGGGACGCAAGGGCAAAAGAAGATTTTAATTATTGTGAGACTTATCAGAATGAAAACAGCAACGGTAATGCTTTATATTTTATAGTGAGCCAATGGTTGACGTTAAGCAAATAATATTGAAGCCGATAGCATCGAAACCGGCAAACGATTTTATTAAAAAACATCATTACTCTGGTAAGGTTGTTAATAATTCCGTTTTACATTTCGGTTGTTTCTTAGATAATAGGTTGCACGGAGTTTTAAGTTTCGGAAGCAGTCTAGATAAAAGGAAAGTGATAGGGCTAGTCAAAGGCACAAAGTGGAATGAATTTCTTGAGCTAAACAGAATGGCGTTCGATGAAATATTACCTAAAAATTCGGAATCAAGATGTATTGCTATTGCTATAATGTTAATTAGAAGAAACTATCCACACATAAAATGGATTATCAGCTTTGCAGATGGGGTTCAATGCGGGGATGGGACAATTTATAGAGCAAGTGGATTTCGCTTGACTGGAATAAACACAAGTGCGGAATTATTACGGATGCCCGGTGGCGAGGTAAGGCATATGATAGCAATGCACACGGACAAAAAACTTGTTTTTGAGATGAGTGGTAAAATGGCAAGCATAAAAGAACTTGCAAAACATCTAAATGGAGAAGTTATGAGTGGTAGTCAATTAAGATATGTTTATCTAATAGATAAGTCTTGCAAAATCACAGTCCCAATATTACCGTTCAGTAAAATCGATGAAATGGGTGCGGGGATGTATAAGGGACAAAAGAGACAAATTAAATGCGGTAATGTTGTAAAAGAGCATATCTCACCTACCAGTGAGAAGGTGGCAGTGTGATTCTGACCTTACCGCTCCATTATTTAAGATAGATTATGAAAAAACAAATAAAAAAGAAAGTTGGCAGACCAAAAACTTTAATAAATGGAAACAATTCCGGAAATCAAACCAAAAATCAAGCCAGAAATCAAACCAAAAATCAAACCAGAAATCAAACCAAAAACTTAGGTGGTAGACCTCGGATAGTTTTTTCCGAATCTCAATGGAAAGAATTTGAAAGCCTTTGTGCTTTACAATGTACAAAAATAGAAATTACAGAATGGTTTAATGTTGACGACAAAACTTTAGAAAATCTTTTAAAAAAACGCTATAAAAGAGGTTTTTCCGAAGTTTTTGCACAAAAAAGGACTAAGGGATTAGTATCATTAAGAAGACGGCAATTTCAATTGGCAGAGACTAATCCAGCATTAGCCATCTTTTTGGGTAAGAACTATTTAAGCCAGAGAGATAAAACAGAGATAGAGCATTCTGGTAGTCTTGAAGAGCGTATTCGCAATATGACCGAAGAGGATAGGCTTAAACGTATTGCGATATTAAAGCAAAAGATTAAATGATAGCTGATGAGGAGATCCTTGAGTTAGAAGTTCTTTTACAATTTGAAGAAGCTGGAAAGTGTGTCGATGACTTTTACAGATTTTGCGTTTATATGGATGAAGTTTTTTTTACAGAAAAAAAACAATATCTCAGGGATATAGCCATTGCATTACAGGAAGTAGAATCCGGTGGAATAAAGAAATTAATGATTTCATTGCCTCCGAGAGCAGGCAAGAGTTATATTAGTTCTTTATTTTGCGCCTGGCTTATAGGTAAACATCCAGATGGGTCTATAATGCGAAACAGTTATGCTGCAGAGCTTGCAGAGAAATTCAGTTACGATATCAGGGAAATTATAAAATCTGATAAATATTTAGTGATTTTCCCGGATGTTAAATTAAGAAGCGATAAGCACGCTGTTAATGATTGGGCAATTACTAAATCCAAGCAGAGCACTTACTTTTGTTCAGGTGTCGGTGGTGCAATAACTGGCAAAGGCTGTAATTTAGTTGCAATTTTAGACGATCCGATAAAAAATGTTGAAGACGCTTTATCAGAAACAATACTAACTAAAACGTGGCAATGGTATACATCAACACATAAATCAAGAGTTGAAAAAAACTGTCCCGAAATACACATTGCAACAAGGTGGTCGCAAAGAGATCCGATCGGTATGTTGTTAAAAGAGACTGATGAGGATTGGACTACAATCATAGTGCCGGCTTTGAAAGAAAACGGCGAGACTTTTTGTGATGAAATTAAAACGACTGAGGAGTATTTAGAATTAAAAAAAATTACTGACGACTTTATTTGGGAAGCTGAGTTTATGCAGAATCCTATTGAAGCTAAAGGATTATTGTTTTTAGGTTTAAAAAGATTTACATTAAATGAAATTGAAAAATTTGAAAATCCAAATACACCAGAAAGATGGGACGGAATATTAAATTATACAGACACAGCAGATGAAGGAACTGATTACTTAGCGTCGGTGACTGGAAAGATAAAGGGGAGATATCTTTTTATAACCGACGTTGTTTTTACGCAAGAAAGCATTGAGATTACAGAGCCTATGGTTGCTCAGATGCTAATTGAAACCAAATGTGACAAAGCTGTAGTAGAATCTAACTCAGGCGGTAAATCTTTTGCAAAGAATGTAAAGGCTATTATACAGAATGTTAGTAACTGTATAATCAAGTGGAGAGCAAATACACAAAATAAGGAAACAAGGATATTAATGAAGTCCGGGCAAGTAAAGGAATATTTTAGATTTAGAGAAGACTATGAGATTGGTTCTGATTATGACAAATTTATGAGGCAGCTTACGAGTTATGTTAAGATGGGTAAAAACAAACACGATGACGCAGCCGATGCAATCACAGGCCTTGCAGAAGAATTTTTCAAGAGTTCAAGTTTAGAGATATTGAGATAACATATAACAAAATTTAAGAATCGAGCTTAAAATACCTGAGAGATATTTTAGGATTTGAGAGAGATATGGAGGTATAGGGGAAATGAATGGAAGAAATACTCAAAATCATTCCGAGCTATGAAGGATTGGGATGTTATAAATGTGAATCAATAGCAGCTCTCGCTTATAAAAAGTATAAATTAGTGGGAGGTGTAATATGAGTTACCTTACTCAACTCGATCTCATCAAAAACAAGTTAGTCATTGATGGTAAGCTCAATACCTCAGCAATGATTAAAGACCTCATTGAATCTGACCGAGCCAGTGAGGATAAAAAAGAAATGAATGAAGGGGTGAACTACTATAAAGGGGTTCACGATATTACTAAACGCAAGATTTATTATTACAAAAACGGTGTGAAGGTTGTTGACGAAACAAAAACGAATAATAAACTTGTAAATGCTTTCCACAGGCTTCTGGTCGATCAAAAATCCGCTTATATAATTGGTAAAGGAATCAAATTCACAACCGAAGATGAAGACTTCCAGAATGCAATTAATGATGAGCTTAATGATTGGTTCCAAGATATCCTTGCACAATGGATCAAGGGAGCATCAAATAAAGGTATTGAATACGTTCATCTTTTTTTAGATGAAAATGGTAAACTCGATTATACTATAATTCCTGGCGAACAGATTATTCCGGTTTATGATTCGCAATTTCAAAAAGAATTGATGTATATAATTCGTTATTACATAATGGAAGTTCAGAATCAAACATCCGGTAAGTTTGAAATGAGATACAAAGTTGAATGGTGGGACAATGAGAAGGTAGAATTTTTCATTGAAACAGAAAACGGACATTTTATACTAGATCCGGATGAACCTTTAAATCCACGCTATCACTGGATTGAATTTAACACAAACAAAGCAGATGAAATAAAATCTAATTCGTGGGGTAAAATTCCTTTTATAGCACTGCCGAATAATGATTACAGTATTAATGATCTCAAAGCAATTAAAGCCTTAATCGATGTTTACGATATAGTCGAATCTGATTTTTCTAATAACTTTCAGGATTTACAAGATGCTGTTTATGTTTTAAAAGGTTATCAGGGAACTGATTTAGGGCAATTTGTAAATGATTTAAGATTTTATAAAGCAGTCAAAACAGATGAGGATGGCGGTGTTGATAGTATTAGTTTTGAAATTCCTTATCAAGCCAGGAAAGAACTTCTTGATAGAATTGAGAATAATATTTACGAGTTAGGGCAAGGCGTAAATATGAGTGATGAAATAATAGGCAATGCCTCCGGTGTTGCCTTAAGATATAAATATTCAGGTTTGGACTTAAAGGCGGGGAACTTGATTCGTAAACTCAAATATGCTCTTAAAGAGTTTATGTGGTTCTTAACAAAATATATAAATATGCGTGACGGAACGAATTACGATTATGAAGCTATTAGGTTTGATTTTAATTTGTCAATGCTTATAAATGAAGGCGAACTAATTGATAATATTACCAAATCGATAGGCCTGGTTAGTAAAGAAACATTATTGAAAAAACATCCATTCGTTGAAGATGTAGGTAAAGAAATGGTTTTAATTGAAAAAGAAAATGAGGGGAAAATAGATTTAACGATTCCTGATGATAATCAACCTATAAAATAAACATATTTAATGAATGACAAAATATATAATGATAGGATTAGGCAAATTCTTGAAAGGTCAAATAAGATAAACGGTAGAACACTTTTATCATTTGAAAAACAGTTGGTAGAAGCTTATAAAAAGGCACTCAAAGAAATACAAGAAGACATAAATAAGTTATTCCTGAAGTTTGAAAATCCAACCTATGCTGATGTAATTAAATTTAATAGATTAACAAATCTTGAGAAAAACATACACGATGAAATCCAAAAGTTAACCAATGAATCTGTGAGGATAACAAGAAATTCAATTAAAGAATTATTCTCACAAAATTTCTATTATACTGGGTTCGCTTTAGAAAGCACAGGATTAAAATTAGGGTTTGGTTTATTAAGTCCTAAGATTATTGAAGCAGCAATATTAAATCCAATGGACAGGATTAAATGGACTGAAAGATTAAAAGCGAATCAAATCGTATTTGAAAGGCAGATAAAAGAATCATTAACACAGGGGCTAATACAAGGCAAGGGTTATTTAAAAATAGCCAAGACTGTTAAAGATAGGGCTGAAATTGGGGTAGTTAAAGTAATGAGGATATTAAGGACAGAGGGGCATAGGGCACAAAATATGGGAAATCTTCAGGGTTATGGAAAATCAAAATCAGCAGCCAAGAGGTTGGGATTAACAACGATTAAATTATGGGTTCACAGTAATGTTAGAATCCCAAGACCAGATCACGTTGAGATGGATGACCAGCCCGCTAATGATGAAGGTGTTTTTACTTTACCAAGCGGAGTTACAACCGAAGCTCCGGGGCTTTCAGGCGAGCCAAGCGAAGACATTAATTGCAAATGCAGCACAAGATTAGAATTCCAGGGTTTCGGTGAAGGCAAGATTCCGCCGATTATGAGTTTCGATGAATGGATGTCATCAAAGAAAAAATAAATTATGACAGTAATTTTAGGACTTAGTGTTTGAAGCATTTGTAACCTTTAAAAGGTTCTATATTTTGTAACCTTTAAAAGGTTCTGGTTTTGTAACCTTTAAAAGGTTCTATACACTAAATCGATTTTGGAAGTTATGATAAAGGTTATGGTAATTTATAAAATTTATGCAACCATAATTTTATTAAGAAAAAATAAATTAAAATTTGTTTTTTAATAAAAAAAATATATATTAGTAAAAGTTAGACACATAGGGATTTGGTATTTCCACCGTAAAGGAAAGACGTTGTAGCAGACGAACTGCGTAATAATCGTAAACAGAAATAAGGGGAGTTATGAAACTATCAGAAGTTCTTTCTCAGGATGAGTTAAATTTAGTTACAGAAAAATTAGGTGAGGATTTAAAATTAATTGAATCCAAACTTGAAGGTTTAGTGAAAGAGGATGCAAACAGCATTCCTAAATATCGGTTTGACGAAGTAGTCAAGCAAAAAAATGAATACAAAGCGGAAGCCGATAATTTTTCTAAAGAGCTAAATAAGATTAAAAAAAGTGCAGGTGATAATGAGGAACTTGCCTCGAAAATTGAAACGCTTCAAAAATCTTTAAAAGACAAAGAAGCAGAATTTCAAAACAAGGAAACAGAAATCACAAAAAGATTTGCACTTAGAGAATCATTAAGAGATTCACAGGCAAAATTTCCAGACTTGCTTGAAGGTAAATTTAATCTTGATGAATTAGAACTCACGCCTGAAGGTAAGATTAAGGACTTTGAAATTAAATTAACTCCGGTAAAAGAAAAGTATAAAGATTTATTTGGTGAAACAAAAAGAGTAGGTACGCAGCCAAATATGGATGTGAAAAATCCATCAGCTAAAACTGAAATCGAAAGACTAAAAGAACAATTAAAAATAGCTCAAGAAAATTATAAAACCGCCGAAGCTATATCAATAAAAAGACAAATAGCGGAGGCAGAAAAAGGGGAATAAAATATGGCAAATGTAGCAGCAGGGACAGTATGGAATTTACCTAATTATTTAGGTGAAATTTTTACAGCATCGTTTCTACAAACACCTGTTCTATCAATGGCAGGCGGACTCAATGGAGTTAAACAAGTTGATAATTTTGAATTTGCAGTAGATCAAACCTATGCACACGAATCAGCAGCACAGCCTGCAATAACAGAAACAGCATCACTCACAGCACCTACAGCAATTTCCTATGTAAGAGCACAGGACAAAAATGTATGTCAAATATTTCAAGAACAAGTTTCTATGTCTTATGCAAAACTGTCAACAAGTAAAAGATTATCAGGCATAGCAACAGCAGGAGAGACAGTGCAGCCAGTTAGTGAATTAGATTGGCAGATAGGAAGAGCACTGGAAAAAATTGCAAGAGATGCAGAGTACACAATTATACAAGGGGCATATCAAATAGCAACATCGGCATCGGTTGCAAACAAAACAAGAGGATTGAATGCAGCAGCATCTACCACAATAGATGCAGCAAGTGCAACTTTAAGTAAAACATTATTAAGTCAATTACTTAAAGCTATGTATGATGCAGGTGCAGTATTTGCTAATCCAGTTGTGATTGGTAATTCATTCCAGAAACAACAGTTATCAAATGCTTATGGATATGCACCGACTGATAGAACAGTGGGTGGATTAAATATTAAACAAATAGAAACTGATTTTGCTTCATTAGGCGTTGTACTTGATCCTTTCCAGGCGCCAGGTACTTTGTTAGTAGCAGATATGAAATTTGTTAATATAGTTTCGCAGCCTGTTCCGAAGAAAGGACATATGTTCTACGAGCCTTTATCAAAAACAGGTGCAGGTGAATCTGGACAAGTTTACGGACAATTAGGTTTAGACCACGGGCCTGGTTTTATGCACGGGACAATTACATCATTAGCAACATCTTAAATAAGGGGGCAATAAATGAGTTTAATAAATGATATAGGCAACGCACCTACCTTAAGAGATGAAATTGCTTTAAGAGATAAAGCTCTTGCTGGAGATTTAGTTTTTGTAGCAACACCTTCAACAGTAGCACCAGCACCGACATCATCGGCTTGGACACGCACTGTGGTGATAGAATTACAAACAGCAGCTGGAGAAGTTCACACGTGGTATAACAAAGCAATTACAAGCGGTGTTTCAATTGCTGATACTTCAACATTAGGGACAGCGACTATACCATCAACTACTTTGACATTTACAAATGGCAGAGCGTCAGTGGTAGTTAGTGGAGATGCACAGGCTTGGCTTAATGCTGAGACAGACACATTAACGGTAGCTGAAGCCACAATTTTAGGTTATACAGTAACAGCTAAAACATCAGTAGAAACATTCACAACAGCATAAACAGGGGCGGGATAATACTCGCCACTTTTTTGGGAGGTTATATGGTCTTTAGTTTAGATAAAGAAGAATCAGAACGTTACAGTTATCACGTTTATGATCCAAACACATCAAAAATTATAGCAATTTTTAAGGAAGGTAAGTTTGAGACTTCTGATAAAGACTTATGCAATAGATTGGTTGAGCTTGGATATAAACCAGAAAAATTAGAAGAAAACCAGATAGAAGAAATCATTGAGGTTGAAAATCCACAAGAGAAGAAAGCAAAAGGGAAAATAAAAAAGAAATGAAAAAATTATATTTGATTTTAGTTTTAGTACTTGCGTTTTTTAGTTTGTCATTTGCACAGGGGTATTCGACTGCAACAGTTGACAGCGGATTGGTTGTAAGTGATACTCTAACTATTCCTACTGGGAATGTAGTCCGTTCTTTAATTATTCCGGCAAATCTTTCAGATAGCATTAGTATCTATGTGGGTTATAAAGAGAGCGGGGACTTATATCAGCTCTATAATGAAGATGGGACTGCTTATTTGATTGTAGGTGACACAAGCAAGACGATAGCGTATACTCTTCTTTATGATCGTTTAATTCCTTATAGATACATCTCTTTCAGAGGTTCTATTTATGATGATATAACAACAGATAAAAATATAATCATTATTTATAAAGAAGAATAATGGCAATTATTACACAGGCAGAGGTTAAGACTTTACTCCAGATCAGTGTAACGACCTACGATACGCTTATATCTACTTTGATTCCTATTGTACAAGATAAGATTAACAATTATTGCGGCAACTCATTTGTAAAGACTGATATTTATGTTGCGGCGGATACAATAGCATTTGTATCGGGGACTCCAGCTACGATAACAGATTCAGATTCTGGATTTGTTACTGGTGGTTTTACAAATTCAATTGACATATCGGTGGTAGGATCAAAACAGAATGACGGTGTTTATGCAGTTGATACTACTGTTGCTGGTACATTAACTCTTGCAACAGGTGAGACTTTAGTAACCGAAGCAGCTGGAAATGATATAGTTATTACGAGAGTGATATTTCCAAAAGGAATTAAAACGGATGTTGCAGATTATATAGGTTATTTAATGATAACCTCTCACGGGGTTTCAAGTGAATCATTAGGTGATTATTCAGTAACGTATAAATCTGAAAAAGATATTTTAAAAAGATTTAATATTTATAGAGCTGTAAATTTTGAATGATAGCACATATTTATAAACCCGGGATTATTATACAAAGATTCACAAGTGCATCAGATGGAATGGGCGGGTTTACAGATACTTGGGCAACTCACTTAACTATCTCAGGATATATAAGGACTTTATCAGGTGAAGAGAGATTATCAGGTGATAAACAAACTGTGTATGCAACTAATAGATTGTATTGTGAAAATGCAGATATAACAGAAAAGGATCAAGTTGTGGATGATTCAAATACATATCAAATAAAATTTATTAATCAAAAACTTGATTTAAAAAGTACGGTTAGATTTTTAGAAATAGATTTATTGAAAATAAATTGAATATGAAAATAAATTGAATATGAAAATAAATTGAATATGAAAATAAATTAAATATGAAAATAAATTAAATATGAAAATAAATTAAATATGAAAATAAATTGAATATCTGGAATATAAAAGAATATCAGAAATATCTTAACCAGACTATTGCTGATAGATTAGTTGTAGCGGGTGAGCTTATAGTTTCTGTGACAAAAAAAAATATTAAAGGTACTGGTGAGCCGGGTTTGAAAGCTGTTGATACTGGTATGCTTTTAGGTAGTATTGATAAAAGTGAAGTAATAAAAGAAAGTGAAACCGTGCAAAAGATTGTGGTGGGTACACCAACTGAATATTCGCCTTATGTTTTTTTAGGAACTGTGAAGATGAGGGCAAGACCTTCTTTGCAAAGGGCGTTACTTGAGAATGGGAAAAAGATTGAAGAATTATTAGGTAAAGCTGGAAGCACGAAAACAACAATTGAGAAACCGCAATGATAAATGCATTAAAGACTGGTATTTATAATAAAGTTACTTCTGCGGGTTCTTTCAATACTGGTATTGGCGGAAGATTTTATTATGAGGTCGCACCGCAGGGGGTAACGTTTCCTTTTTGTACTTATCATTTCATAACAGAAACTGAAAGTATAGACTCAGCAACAACATATAAAAATCCAGTTATACAATTTAACATCTACTCTAAAACTTCCGGAACAACAGAAGTTGGGAATTTAGAAACTTACTTAAAGGCTTTGTTTGATTATGCAAGCTTAACGGTGACAGGTTATTCAAATATTTTAACAAAACCATTTACGGTAAACCGACTGCCAAAAATAGATGATCAAACAGTATGGCAGACGGTAGTTAGTTATTTAATTTTTTTAGAAAAGAATTAGGGGAAATAAAATGGCAGCAATATCAGGATCGGCAGGTTATGTAACTTATGGGGCAGCGTTGAATATAACCGGGATTACTAAAGCATCTTCAGCAGTAATCTCAGTTGCTGCAACTGCGGGATTTACGGCGGGTGATAGAGTGATCATAAGAGGCGTTGTGGGGATGACAGAAATTAATGGACTTCACGGAACGGTTGTAAGTGTAGTCCTAAATATATCTATTACTGTTAATATCGACAGCTCAGCATTTACAATTTATACTTCGGGCGGGACTATTACACATACAATCGATGTCACTGGTTTCTCTTATACGGAAACAGCACAGGTAGCAGATGTAACAGATTCAAGTTCTACAACTTGGAAAGATTTTACCGCATCTGGGTATAAAGGTTTAGATGGTACATTTGAAGGTTTTTTAAAGTCTGGAATTAATCCGCCATCTTTTGGGTCAGAGATTAGTTTTGGTTTTTATGAAACAGATACGGCGAGTATGACTGGATCGGGTATACTAACGAGTAAGGCAGTAACACTCACAGTTGATGGAACAGAAGCGGTTAAAGTTTCTTATTCATTTAAAGGAACGGGAACACAAACAGAAGTAAATTCATAAATTAAAAAGGGGAATATAAATGGCAACTTATTCAGGAAAAGATGGAGCGTTTAGCTACGGCGGGTCAGACTATCCTTGCACAGCTTGGAGCGTAACTCAAACAGCACAGGTAGCTGACACAACAGATTCAAGTTCTACAACTTGGAAAGATTTCATTGCGTCCGGATTT